>JGI20156J14371_10000133_pt1 | contig 63138 bp, 46 predicted proteins | sample COG_06_FD_14371 | JGI IMG/M metagenome (IMG submission 14371)
CGGCACGGCGATGGGCAGGTCGGCACCGGGAATCCGCGGAACGCGGGGACGGATGCCCGCACACCAAGCCACAGCCTGGTACGGCTTGCCTTCCTGTTCGGCGGCCCCGATGGCGGAAGATTCGAAGCGGGATTCCAAATGGATGCGGACGCCGCGGCGGTCCAGCTCGTGCTGGTAGTAGCGCAGGGTCTCGGCAAACTCCTCCTTGCCCGGAATCTGGCGCGCCAGGAGGAACTGACCGCCGAGTTGGGCCTTGGCCTCGAAGAGGTCGACCTCGGCGCCGCGCTTGGCGAGCTCCAGGGCGGTGGACATGCCCGCGGGACCTCCGCCGACCACGGCGTAGCGGCCTTCGAGTGCGGTGTTGGACGCCTTGGCGAATTCTGTTTCGCGGCCGGCGCGCGGATTGACCACGCATCCGGCGACCTGGCCCTTGAACGTTCGGTCCAGGCAGGCCTGGTTGCACGCGATGCAGGTGTTGATCTCGGCCTCGCGGCCCTCGACCGCCTTGGCGATGATGTCGCCGTCGGCGAGCCAGGGGCGCGCCATCGAAACAAGATCCGCGCATCCATCGGCCAGCACCTGCTCGGCCACCTCCGGCATGTTGATGCGGTTCGTGGTGACCAGCGGCAGGCCCACCTGGCCCATCAGCTTCTTGGTCACCCAAGCGAATCCGGCGCGGGGCACCATGGCGGCGATCGTGGGGATGCGCGCCTCGTGCCAGCCGATGCCGGTGTTGATGATGTCGGCGCCGGCGGCCTCGATGACCTGCGCCTGCTCCACCACCTCACCCCAGCCGTTGCCCTCCTCCACGAGGTCGAGCATGCTCAGGCGGTACATGATGGCAAAGTCGGGGCCGCAGGCTTGGCGAATGCGGGAAATGATCTCTTCTGGAAAACGCACCCGGTTGGCGAAGTCGCCACCCCAAGCGTCGGTCCTGTGGTTGGTTTTGCGCACCAAAAACTGGTTGATGAGGTAGCCTTCGGAGCCCATGACCTCCACGCCATCGTAGCCAGCCTCGCGGGCCAGCACCGCGCAGCGGACGTAAGCGCGGATGGTGCGCTCCACGCCCCTACCGCTGAGCGCCCACGGGCTAAACTTGCTGATGGGCGCCTTGCCCTTGGACGGGGCAACGCAGAAAGGATGGTAGCTGTATCGGCCGCCGTGCAGAATCTGCAGGGCGATGCGGCCACCGGATGCGTGGACGGCATCCGTAACCTGGCGGTGTTTGCCCGCTTGAGCCGAACGCATCAGGGTCGCGCCGTGGGGCGCCAGTTTTCCAGCCCGATTGGGTGAGATGCCCCCGGTGACGATGAGCCCGGCACCGCCTTCGGCGCGTTCAGCATAGAACTTGGCGAGCTTGGTGAATCCGTCCTTCTCCTCCTCGAGGCCCATGTGCATGGAGCCCATGATGGACCGGTTGGGCATGGTCATGCCTGCCACCTCTAGTGGCTGCAACAAATGGGGATACTTCGGATGTCGGGGCGCAGTTCCGGTCATGCCTCCCAAGTTCGGACAATGGAAGTTAACCGGTGAATAAAGCTGAAAGGGTTGCCAAGTCAGATACTGACCATCATTCAGGAGCAGGACATTCTTGCCCAAACATGGACAGGATGCTCAGGATGTCATCTACCCCTACAACCCCACTTCCATCTATGTCTTCAGGGCATGAAACTGCAGCGACAACACACTGCTGTAACTCTACAGACCACACTGTCCCTGCGCCACACAAGTTGGCATAAAAAGTACAGGACCCGTCATCCAGATTTGCCCCTGGGTTGTAATTGTCTGCATTGGCATAAGTACACCCTTCCACCTCCGGATTAAAGCCGCTCCAATCGACATCCAAAGTCAGCGAGAATAGGCCGTTCAGCCAAGACCACTGAAATTCAGAAGACGCGTAGAGAGGCACTGCAATTTCCAGCCCTTCTATGGATTCACCATTGTAGGTTAAACCCGTCCAATTGGGAGGGGAAGTCAAAATCAAAGTCACGGAATCTCCGGGCAATGAATTTCCAAAAGTGATGCCCAGGTCTGACTGTCCTTCCACGAATTGATAAGCATTTTCCGCAGACAAATTGTACCAAACCTCGCGCGCTCCTGTGGGCCAAAAAAGTTCCAGTGAATCCGCAACAGCAGCTGTTCCCATGCCAAAAAACTGCGTAGCACTGTGTTGTACATATAGATCTTGTCCAGCCCGCAAAGTCCTGTGCTGTGCGTGACCATCAGCGTGCAACACCATTCGGGTTCCAATCGCCTCATTATTGGAGTGGCTTCCACAAACGGAAACAGTCAATGCGTGACGATCCGGATGGTCTGCTTCAGATTCATTCACCCAAAATGATGCAAACTGGCCCAAGCCTAGTCCAACTACATCAGGCCGCAAGTCACCATCTAAATCGCCCCGAACCACGTTGTACAAGCGCAAATCGCAACCATTCCAATCACACGTTGAGTCGATAAACTGGCCCCCGGATGCAAGATTACCGGGGTTCTTGAAGAAGTAATTGTCATAGTATTCAGAGCCTGCTGGAATGCCGGCAACAACAAACTCACTGGTAGAAACCACCAAGTCCTCCCAACCATCCGAGTCAAAATCAATCCACATCGCCCCCCAAGACCAACGGTCGGTATCCAAGCCTACATCCACCGAGTTCTCCTCGTAACCTCCCGAACCGTTTGGATCAAAATATGCTCCAGTTTCCTGATCATATGGATAATTCAAAGTCACGGATTGGTTCGTTACAAAAACCTCTTCTGCACCATCGCCATCGGGGTCTCCAACCGTAACTGACATGGAAGACATGGCCACATTCAATCCCAACGAAGCGGCATCCTCCGTAAAAGTGCCATCTCCATTGTTGATGTAGGCAAAATTGACATAATCGCAATCCAACTCCACTCCGGCATCATTGATAACAAACAAATCAAGCAAGGCATCACCATTGAGGTCCATCCAGACTCCCTGAAATGAAGGTTGAAAACCATTTGCAATGCCGGATGCCGTTGAAATGTCTGTGAAGGACTCACCTGAATGCTCAAAGAGCACATTTTCTGTTTCCCACAATTCTTCGCAGGGAAGGGCATAAACAGAGATCATCAGATCAAGGTCTCGATCTTGATTCAAATCATGAAAGGCCATTCCCGAGCAGGAACGATTTTCAAGGATATCAAAGCCCCATTCTGTGGTTCGGTCCTCAAAAACACCAGCCTCATTGATCCAGACTTGACTTTTTGAAATCAGTCCGCCTCCGCTGAGGGACGAGTAACCCATGGATGCAGTGTGCAGAAAGTCGCGATCACCATCGTTATCAATGTCCAACCACATCACAGAAGTTGGCCGGCCCGTCCCGCTTGTAATGCCTAATTCTACTGGCGTTAAACCATTTGGACCTCCTTCATAAAAACTGATTTCACCCGTCGACTTGGTTATCGTCAAATCGTCCCAGCCATCCTGATTGAAATCCATAAGGCTCATGCCTTGGCCTAAAAAATTTGTGTAGGCCTCAAACATGGGGTCAGGAGATAACGCCGAAAACTGGGCATTGGAAACAACACCGTACCCCATCAAAAGACAGGCCAACATGGCTGCACGAATTCCAAAGAAAGTCTCCTTACTGTTCAAGAAATACATAACCTAAAGTTACATATTATGAAGTCTCATCAATCTCAATCAAATTCTGGAAAACGGTCTACAAACTCATTGCGCCGACCACGCGAGGGCAAAATCTGGTAGATGAAGCGGTCGTCACCTTCCTTAATCCTGCGTTTGTCATCCTTGAGTTCGGTGATGCCATCAATGAACTGTTGGTCCTTGGACGTGATGTTCATCACGCCGTTTCTGTATTCGAAGTAGTACCAATTCTCATCGTCGAGATGAAGGTAGATTCTGAGTATGCCATTGGTTCCAGCCAGACTCCATTCGATGCGGCCTTGCAGCCTCCTGAACACGGGCACCTTGCCCATCGACACGATGCCGATGCCATTTTCTCCGCTCACAAATGCGTCCTCAGACGGGTCCCAAGTCAAATCCAAGCCTGTAAACAAGAAGCGGTGCTGGATCGACTCTGGTGTCTTCTTAAACGCCCCCATGAGGGTCATCTCGCCCAAGACCTCGTCGGCACCTTCCAACCCCAGCCATTCCCGCGTGGCCGACTCAAAGGTGGTTTCTGTGATGTCCAAAGGCACCGCCGTCGCATACAACTGCAGCCTCTCGGCCAGTGACTTCCACAACTGCTCATCAAAAGGAAAGTCCATGCCCACCGTCACCGAAGCTTCAATGCCCGTGCCTGTTGGGAACACCGCTACAGTTCCAGCAGAACGCTGCGAAACCATCCCGTAGTCTACCGGCAATTGCACAGGTCCGCTTCCTGTAACACGACATTCACCCGCCTTTAACTCAATCAGCGTTCCTGGCAAGTTGGGTTGCAACATCTTTTCTGGCGATCCCGCTTGGTACACCGCATCGCGCTTGTTGTATCGCAGCTCACCCGTCGCCGCGAGAATGCGGTATTCGTTGTGACTCCTTACCTCATCAGCATAAGCACCATAGGGACCTCCACCAGGCTCATCGACATCCCGGAAGAAAGCGCCCACACCCAAATGGGCCATCATCGGAGTCTTGAGCGTGGTATCGAGGGGAATACGGACATCCTTCGGGTCAATCACCGAGGTGAACAACAGCTGTTGCTTGTCGGTTTCCGGACACGCCGCCTCCAAGGTGACCGCTCCATCAAATTCCAGGTGCTGCCGCGCTGCCGCCAAGCGAACGTTCCCAGAGAAGCCAAAGAAGGGGCTCAAGCCAAACCCGTCTTGGACAGGGATCACCCCTTGACCGACCGTTTCGCCGCTGGTGTCCACTTCCACCGTCTCCAACTGGATGAGCTGTTCCAATCCATTCTCATCCTCGTAGAACAAGCTGGCCCTGGCCTCATAATCGTAACGGCCCAAAACATTGACATCGGCGTCGAACAGACGGTGATACCGGGTCACCACATTGGCCACAATAACCGCCCTGGTGAGCTGGTCCATTTGCGCCCGGCGCCTGACCACGATGAGGCCGCTATCGGGCTCCACAAAAGCGTCGGCTGTTCGAATGAACTTGACCGATTCACACTTGAGCACGGCCTCGCTTACATCGTAAACAGCCGTAGGGGCCAAGAAATTCAGACTGTCCTGGTCGGCGCGCGTAGAATAAAAATTCGAGCTCGATGAAGCTTCATCGGAATCAATCACAAAGTCATCCAAGGGCTCACGGCTGGACGTCATCGCCATCTCGGCCTTGTCCATGAACCACTTGAACTCATCCATGTAGCACATGTACTGGTTGGCGGGCAGCTCGATTTTTGTTTCGCCATCGTTGGAGGCGAACTCACCGATGCGCTGATCAAAGTCGATGTCACAATGGACATTGCCGGTTTTGAAAGCCAACGCCCCTTCTACCTGTTGGTCCAGTTGGAACGAAGCCGTATCCGCCAAAATGTGACTGCGGTTGTATCGGAACAGGTCCGAACCGAGCTGGGCCCCGCTAAAGCGCATCACGCCATCTCCGGTCAGCCCTTCGTCGCCCAAGACCAATCCGCCTTCCAATTCACTCTCTCCCGCGAACAGCCTAAACGGCACCTCTTGGCTTCGGGCAGAGATGCGGTTAGAGCGGGGCTCAAACAACACGACCACCTCTTCACCCTGTACCTCTGGAACAGGAGGAGGGCCCGCTGATTCTATGTTGGTGAATACCTGTGCCGTTCCCTTGGTACTATCCGGAAGCAACACAAACCGATCGCTTTCGGCGTGGGAGGTTTTGAAATCCAAGGTTCCTCCTCCCTGCAACCCACCGCCATCCAAAGTGAGGTTCTGGTCAAAATTTCCGACGCCTCCATACACCTGGTAGCCTCCGGAGGGCGTCGACGTCGTAAAGCCAAGGTGTAGATCGTCCATCACGTGCAGATTTTCCTGCAGCGGAGGCAATAAGTCACCCGACTCCAAAGTGCCCGCAAAGACCAGCTCCTTGCGCCCCAGAGCATCCAAACTGTCCAGCGTAAAGGGCTCGACAACAAAACGAAAGCGGTCGCGCTCGTAAGCTCCCTCCTCGATGGCCTCGTCATCCCAATGGACATAGCTCGGCTCATCGGTCACCAATACTGGGTATTGCGGATAGGCCTCACTCAAGCGTCCCGATTTGTTGATGGGGACGTCCACCCGCAACACCCCTTGGATGTACTCCAGCTCGTTCCTCACCAATTTCCGCTTGGGCCGACCTTGCGCATCTTTTTCCTCCTCATTGACCCTCAACTTGCACGACTCAACCGCATTGAGTTCGATGGAGAACGATTCATAATCAAAGGCGTAATCAGAACCTTCGAATTGAAGGTTTCCCGCCCTCACCCCTCCGGCAAAATCAAAATCACGGTCCTCTCCGATCACCACCCTGCCCTCTCGGGGCTCGATCACCACACCGCGGTCCCTGGACACATTGACGCGTGCGACCCCATCGAGCTTGAGCTGGCCGTTGAGCAAACTGATCTCACCGTGGCCTGAACCCACCGCCTCGGAACGAAAAAACAACACGTCAAAGTCGCGTCTCCCGGCTGCATTGGCCAAGTCCCCGAAAAGTTTGTCTGTAGCCGTAGCCATCCTCGTCTGGAGGTCCATCTCCAAATAGCCCTGGTGTGCCATGCGGATCATCATAGCGCGCGACTTAGGCTCGCTCAAGCGCATGCTGGTCCCCAACTCCATGCTGCTGAAAGAAGAGTCACCCGTAGCCTTTACATGGTTTCTCACCCTTACCAAGGGGTGAACGGGGTCAATGCCCTGCATGTCCCGAAACAGCCCGATATCGAAGAAATCGGCACTGGTGAGCACCGCCGTGGAACGCACAGAACCCGGAGGGCCTTCCAACCGAATTCGGGTATCCTCCATTCCCCATGACAGCACATTACAGTCAACAAAAAGGTTGTGGTAGGAATCGGTAAAAGGCCGCGGCCCCAATCCTTCGTCCGTCCGAATCAAATACAGCTTCTTGGTGTCAAGATTGAACCGCACATTCAACTCCGGGTGATACAAGCTATCTGAACCGATGCGCAAAACGGCCGCAGCTCCCTCGCCACTGAATTGGTCTGCACGCAGGATAAACAGGGAAGACTGGCATTCCACCATCACGGTATCTCCCCTTCTAAATTGAAGCCGAGCAGGCTCTTCTTCACTGCCTTTGCCTTGGAGTTCAGCGCCGCGAACCGTCAATCCGCCATCAAAGTCAACCCCCGGCACAATGTCCGGCATGGACAACCTGTTGACATAGGTGTCGAACCGCGGGTACCGGGCAGCGTCACTGGCCACCCCCGTTTTTTCGTCGCGTTTGCGCACCCGCGCTTTGTCCGTCAATTGTCCCAGAAGCGGGTCGGGAAACAATTCCGTCGTGAAGCGGGCTGAGTCCACAGCCAACGACGGGGATTTGAGGCGAATGGAGTATCCATTGAAGTCGGCGAAATTCAGGGAAGGGTCCCATCCCGAGCGCCCCCAATCTACCCGGCCACTGCGGCCTTCAAACCGCTCCTTGGCATAGTCGTAGGTGCCCGCGGTACGCTGCACAAGCAAGGTGTCCCCTTTGGCCAATGCCATCAAGCTGCCCGACGGACCGAACGTAAATTGAGGTCCTCCCTTTTCGGGAATGGAAATCGCCATGGGACCGTCAAAAGACCACGAGACAGATTGCGTTTTGTAGAAAACACCATCCCTCAAAAGGTCCTTGCCCAAGGCGAGCAACGGTACAAAGTCCCTCGCCGACCTCCGGCTTTTCAACGCGCGCTCTACAGCGGCATCCCAAGCGGCAAAAGGCAACCGCATGGAATCCCCCGACAGGGCCATTTGAACGCTGCGCGCGTAACCAAACTGTTCGGGAAAAACACCGAGGTTCGCTTCCTGAATCTGTTCCAGCCGTTCCACAAAAACCCCAACCACATCGGCATCAGCAAGGGGATCGAGCAACAAGGGCTTCAACTCCTTTTCCAGGAACCGCTCTGCGTCTTTGTCATAGGCTGATACGCCTTTGCTCAATGTGGCCAAGGCATTTTCGAGGGCCACCACATCGGCTTCTTGGGCCGCCGCACGCGGGATGGAGATACAGGATACCGCCACCAACACCGCGGCCTTGGCCAAAAGAGAAAAGGAGAACCTCCTTTTGAGGAGCGCCAGGTGCATTGATTGAAAGTCCATTCCGATGATCCGGAAAAATAACGTTAGGGAGCCGTCCGTGGTATCTTGCCGGGCAGGATGTTCCAACTGTTGCGCACAATCCAATCCAAACCCCAGCTCGTGCCGCGCTGGGTGATCTTCACCATCGATCTGTCTTTAGGGGTCGTGGCATTGGGATTGGCCTTTGCCATTCGCTTCGAATTCGCTCCTCCAGCCCATGAACTAGAAGCTGCCCGGCGCTTCCTGCCTGCCTACATCGCCGTACGCGCATTCTCCATGCTGGTGTTCCGCACGTTTGCCGGCATCATTCGCTTTAGCGGTACGCGCGATGCCCAAAGGGTTTTGCTCGCTCTATCCATGGGAACCGCCATGTTCTTGGCATTGGACCTCGCCTCGAGCTCTATGGGCATGGCCTACCCTGTCCCTCTGAGTGTGGCGGCCATTGAACTCCTCACCTCATCGGTGATGCTCATCGGTTTTCGAATCACTGTGCGTTCCATCTATGAGCGGTTCCAATCGGCCAGGCCCACTGCTGTTGTCATCTTTGGTGCCGGGGAGGCGGGCATCATCACCAAGCAAGCTGTAGAACGTCCGAGCGACGACCCCCTCAAAGTCATGGCGTTCCTAGACGATGACACCGCGAAACACGGCAAACGCATCGATGGTGTCCCCATCCTCTCTGCCGATCGTGCCGCGCAGGTCCTCTCGGACTACAATGCAAAACGCCTCATTGTCTCGATCCAACAACTCGATCCCGTCCGCAAAGCGCAGGTGATCGATGCCGCACTCGACGCAGGCATTCGTGTCATGGATGTTCCCCCTGCCCAACGTTGGATTCAAGGAGAACTCAGTGCTGGGCAGTTGCGCGATACCCGGATTGAAGACCTTCTTGGACGCCCTGTCATCGAGCTCGACGCCTCCTCCATCGCCCAACAGGTGCGAGGGGCGCGCATCCTGGTGACAGGTGGCGCTGGCTCCATTGGATCTGAACTGGTCATGCAAGCCTTGGAACGCGGAGCAGAGAAGGTGCTGGCCATTGACATTGCCGAAACCCCGCTACACGACTTGGGGCTCCTGTGCAGAACCCGCTTGGGAGGAGCTGCAGACCGCCTGATCACGCGCATTGGTGATGTCCGAGACGCTCCCGCCATGTTGGCTTTACTCTCGGAGTTTTCACCGAACGTCATTTACCATGCCGCAGCCTACAAGCACGTTCCCGTAATGGAAGTGCAGCCCGAGGCCGCTTGGCACACCAACGTCATCGGCACCGCCAATGTCATCGCTGCGGCGCAAGCATCACAAACCGGCACTTTTGTACTCATCAGTACCGACAAAGCAGTCAACCCCACCAGTGTCATGGGCGCCTCAAAGCGCATGGCAGAACTCGTGGTTCGGAGCATTGGAGAAGGGGCCCACATGAACTGCGTCATCACCCGGTTTGGCAATGTTCTTGACAGCAATGGCAGTGTCATCCCCCTCTTTCGTCGACAAATTGAAGCAGGCGGTCCATTGACCTTGACGCATCCCGAGGTCACGCGCTACTTCATGACCATCCCAGAGGCGGTACAGCTGGTCATGGAAGCTGCTGCGACCAGCGAAGGCGACGACATTTTTGTCTTTGATATGGGCGAGCGCGTGCGGATCGCAGACTTGGCCCGTCGCATGATCCGCTTGGCTGGCCTTGTGGAAGACCAAGACATTCGCATCGAATTGGTGGGATTGAGGCCGGGAGAAAAACTGCACGAGGAACTGATGAGCGGCCGGGAAAACCTCTTGCCGACACACCACCCCAAAATCCTCCGCGCAGCGCGGGCAGAAGTAGACAGAGTGGCCGTTCGGAACAGTTTAGAAACCTCTGTTCAATTGCGCAACGCCGGCTCATGGACCCCAGAAGACGTGCGGGCCGCCTTCGCCCGACATTTGCCCGAGTATCTACCCTCTGAAAAGGAAACCAGCCCGTCATGAGCCCAAATCAACAGGAACAGCGCTTGCTCGAAGACCTGCGCAGCTATTTCGGATATGCAGAGGATCAACTGGAATTTGTGTGGTCCGATAACGAAGGCATCCAAGAGGTCGCATTGTTCACCTACAACCCTCGGCATACGCAGCGCTTTCTGTTTCACAAGACCACGGGCTCGACCAAATCCCAGGCGTTGCAGAGCTTGCTCGAATACACGCAGCATCACAAAGACCGCGAGCAGAGCTATACCATACAATGGCGTGTCGCAGGTGAACCCGAGCTCCACACGAGCTATTTCAGTGCGGGCAACATTCTGCTCGTCCTCGACAAATTTTTTGCAGGGCGTGACCCCCATACGGTTCAGGTCTACAGCGTGACACTCAACCCCCTGAGCTAAAGGTGAGGGACGCGTTTCCAACATTGGTGGCACCGGGAACCGGACTACACAAAGCCAAGGGCAGCAAATTCCACGGCTATGCGTTCCCCCTCCCTTTTGCCGATGAAGCCGCCGCCGAAGCCGCAGTAACGCGCCATCTTGAGGCGGTCAAAGCCGACCATCACGCCGCACGCCACGTCTGCTTCGCCTGGCAGTTTGGCCCCCAAAGGTTCAGGGCAGCTGATGATGGGGAGCCCGCTGGCAGCGCTGGCGCACCCATTCACGGTGTCCTTCGCTCCCACGACTTGCACTGGACGCTGATTGCCGTTGTGCGCTATTTCGGCGGCATTAAACTCGGCGTTGGAGGCTTGATCGACGCTTACCGTTCTGCTGGACAAGAAGCCGTCGAAAACGCGGGAATCACGGAGTCACTCTTGATGTCTCCGCTCACACTTTTCTACCCCCCTGACCTCACCCGACACGTGATGCAGGCCATTCAAAAGGAAGGGGCCCACATTGTCGCCGAAGGCTATACCAACCGCTGTCAGCTGGACATTCAAGTGCGCGCAGGCAGCATACCCTCTTTGAGCACTGAACTGGAACACATCCACGGTGTTGAAATAAAAGATCCCCATTCACCCCCCTCATCATGACCCGTCATATTCTTTCCCTGACCGCTTGCCTGATCATGGCCTCGAACATTCAGGCTCAGCTCACGTTTGAACACAATGGCCTGGAGAGGTCGTACTACATGGAAGCCCCTGACCCCCTCCCAGAAGGTGCCCCGTTGGTGTTTGTCCTCCATGGCTATACGAGCAGTGCTGAATTGATTCGCGCATACAGCGGGTGGCCCGCATTGGCTGCACAAGAGGGATTCGTGGCCATTTTCCCAAATGGCACCTTGGACCAAGGGGGCACTTCCCACTGGAACGCCAATTTGAGCACCAGCGGTACGGACGATCACGGGTTCTTGGTAGAGCTCGCCCAACACCTTCAAGAGACCTACAATTTGAGCCCCGAATGCACCTACTCCTGCGGCATGTCCAACGGCGGCTTTATGAGCTATTCCCTCGCCTGTGAGCACCCCGAAGTTTTCAAGGCAGTGGGTTCAGTGACGGGGGCCATGAGCGCAGCCGACATAGGCTGCATACCAGATGAAATCGTTCCCATCGTCCACCTCCACGGAACCGATGACCTTGTCGTCTCCTACGACAATGGGGTCGGCGGAAGCTGGGGAGGTGCAGGCGTAGAAGCAATCATCGGGCACTGGACCGGACTGATGGGAACCACTGCAGTGGACGAATCCCCCTTACCCAACCAAGAACAAGTGGACCTCACATCGGTCGACTTCTTCCGCTATTATGGAGCTCCGGGTGGACAGGAGTTCCACCATTATCGGGTCAACGGTGGAGGCCACGATTGGTTCGGCGTTTGGGGCAGCATGGACGTTGTGTCCACAGAGGTCATGTGGGACTTCTTTTCGGCACAGTGCGCTGGGGAATTCACAGGAGTGTCAGAATCTAGCCCCGCCCAAGTCTGGCTAGAATGGACCCGGCAGGGCATTCGTGCGGACCGGGCTTGCCTGTTAGAAGTATTTGACGCTGCGGGGCGGTGCACCGCCCAACACCGCATGTTTCCAGGCGAAACCTGGGCGCCGGCCACATCCGGAATCACACTGATTCGGGGTACGGATTCAAATGGAAACCAAGAGGTCCTAAAGGCACACTGATTAAGCGGGCTTGCGGACCACGTGTAGATAGCGCTCAGAACCCAGTGCACAGCGCTCAAAACGCGCTGCCCCAAACAAGTCTCGCAAATCCAACTCTTCGACTTCGAATCCCACCGAACGGTAGCGGTCCGCGTAGTCCATTCCGTAAAGGCGGACGTGATCACGCTGCCAGTACAGACGTTCCCGCTCTGCGGGGTCCGTGACATTGGGGTCCTCCAAAGTCTCGGCATTTCCACGGTCCAGGGGCACCTGAAAGATTCCCCAACCGCCGGGCTTCATGACACGGAAATATTCGGCCATCACCTTGCGGTCATCGGCCACGTGTTCCATCAAGTGGTTGCCCATGATGATGTCAAAATGGTCGGCGCTGTATGGGATTTCGTGAACATCAAAGTGCACATCTGCCCAAGGTGAAACCAAATCAGCACGGATGATCTCCAACCCCTCTGCAGCATTGAATCGCTGAAGAAAACAGTACTCTGGAGCCAAGTGCAACATGCGACGCCCCGCTCCACCATTGAACATGTCGCTGTGTCCGGTGAGGTACATCCACACTGCACGGTGACGTTCCAAGCTCAGTGAGTTGGGCGCTAAGGCGTTGGGCCGGCTGCGGTCCGCACGTCCATAGGAGAGCAGTTTGCGGTATTTCTTCCCATTGATGGGGTCCTCAAAGCGTCCACCCCAATAAAATGGAGAAACCAGCTGCAAGGCGATATGGGCCACACGCTGCAACAAATGCCGAGGAATAAACCGGGTAACGAAAGAAATCAGAGCGCGCATGATGTGGACGGCAAAGATAACTTCTACATCCTCGTCTATCGGATGACCACCTGACGAATGGCCTCGCGGCCCAAGTGCTCATTGATCATATTCTGAATCCGGGTGCGCGCCATGAGGAATTCCTCCTTCATGGGGCCCGAATCCAATTCTACGGTCAGCACCCCATCTTGCACCCGAATGAAACGGGTTTTTCGAGAGACAGCCTCGCCCATGACTTCGCGCCAAGCTGCCTCGGTCCGGGCATCTTGAAGCCGAGCACCGTGTCCACTCAGGCGCAACCATTCAGATATGGCATCTCCCAAAGACACCGCTTCTGCTTTCCGCGCTGTGCGCCGACGACCAAGGGACCGGTTTGGAGTAGGCTTGCTCATGGCGCTTTCTTTTCTGAGGTGTGGGGTCCAACGCCTTGATCGTTCACCCACCAAGCCTTGAAAGGAACCGATGCCGTTTTCAGCAATTGAGGGATTCGGTCAGGGTCGGTGTCAGAAATAAACACCTGCCCGTAACGTGCCCGCCCCAAGACCGACATCAAGGCCCCCGCGCGGTGCGCATCGATTTTGTCAAAAATATCGTCGAGCAGCAAAATGGGCCTGCGGCCCACACGTTGCGCCAAATGCTCCACTTGTGCCAAGCGCAAAGCGAGCAAAAAAGTCTTCTGCTGGCCTTGACTGCCAAATCGCTTCAAGGCATGATCCCCCAGTCGGAAGTCCACATCATCCTTGTGCACCCCCACCGTTGACCGACGCAAACGGCGGTCATCAGACTCGGCCTCTATCAAGGCTTGGTCAAAGGTTCCTTGCTCCACGCGGGTCTGCAACATCAGCCCTACCGTTTCCTTGCCTTGACAGAGTTCGCTGTGGATCCGCTGAAATTCCGGCACAAACTCCTCAATGAATGCCTCACGTTGGGCAGCAATCGCTTCTGCCAACGGCACCATCTGCTCGTTCCATGGAACCAACTGATCGGCATCGAAGGTCCTGTTTTCGGCAAAATATCGGAGCAGGTTGTTGCGCTGCTGCACCAAATGGTGGTATTGAATCAACCGATCCAAATAAGGCCTGTCGTATTGACTGATGACCTGGTCCATCCATTTGCGGCGCACCTCACTGCCATCGTGCAACAGTGCGGAATCCGCAGGCGCAATCATCACCACTGGGTAACGCCCCACATGATCGGCCAGCTTTTGATAGGCCTTCCCATTGCGCTTCAATACCTTCTTCTGGCCTTTGATGACCGCGCAGACCACCCGGTCTTCCTCTTTGGCGTCCCCCTCATCCAATGAAAAAGTTCCCTCGACCATAAAGGACGGCTGTCCATGGCGCACATTCTGGGAGTCTATGGGATTGAAGTACCCCTTGGCATTGCCCAAATAATGGACCGCGTCCAAAACATTCGTTTTACCGGTTCCGTTGTCGCCGAGCAGACAATTTACTTGCGCGCACAGCTCCATTTCCACCTCTGGGTGGTTCTTAAAATCGAGCAATTGCAACCTGAGGAGGCGCATGCCGATGCTATTGGTCTTGGACTCGGTCACTTTGGCTATTTTTGCCGTCCGCAAAAGTGGGTCATTGACCCGTAGATGCGTGCAGGGTTTTCCACCGGGAATCCCGAAGCTTATCAAGAATCAACCAGGATACGACCTCCATGGCCGAAAACAACCCCTCCGGCGCCCCACAAGATCTCTCGGGCCAAACGGAACAGTTCATTGAGAACAACAGCCGCAACATTGTCATGGCCATTGGTGCCGTGGCCGTCCTCATTCTCGGAGTTGTAGGATATGGCAAGCTTGTCACAGAACCCGCAGAACAAGAAGCGAGTCAAGATGCATGGCGTGCCGAGCAATACTTCATGATGGACAGTGTAGACCTTGCCCTGAACGGCGATGGCCTCTACCCCGGCCTCTACGACATCATTGAAGAGCATGCCGGAACCACTCCAGCAGCCCGTGCTCAATACGAATTGGGAACGATTCTTCGGGGACAAGGTGATTATGCGGGTGCCATCGAGGCATTTGGCAACGCCAACCTCAAGGACGACGTACTCTCTGTTATTGCACAAATCAACATTGGCGACTGCGAAGTTGAGTTGGGCAATTACAGCGGTGCCTCCAGTGCTTTTGGCAATGCTGTCAGCGGCGCCAAAGGATCCATTGGTGAGGAATACCTCGCTCCCATCGCTCTGTACAAAGGAGCATTGGTGGACATTGAACTCGGCAACAACGGTGCAGCCCAAGACAAGCTAAACAGCATTGTCCAGGAGTACTCCACCTCTAACGTCAAAGCGACTGCCGAAGGGTTGGCCGCTTCCATTTCCCGTTAATCGCGGGCACACACAATGGCCACCGAAGGGCACGACCTGTCCGCCTATGACGCGAAAAGCCTGAGCCATTGTCAGACTTTCCGCATAGGTGTGGCCGTTTCTGAATGGAACGAAGACATCACACACGCTTTGCGAGACGGTGCCTTGGCAGTGCTCAAAGAGGCCGGTGTTACAGAAGTCTTGGTTCACAGCGTACCTGGAAGTTTCGAACTCCCGCTGGCCAGCCAATGGCTCCTGAATCACGCCTCATGTGACGCCGTGATTGCCATTGGCAGTGTGATCCGGGGCGAAACCGCTCACTTTGATTTTGTGTGTCAATCCACCGCCCAAGGCACGCTCAGGGCAGGATTGGACAGCGACAAGCCTGTCATTTTTTGCGTCCTTACCGACGACAACATGGAGCAGTCTCGTGCCCGCGCAGGAGGAAAGCATGGCAACAAAGGGGTTGAAGCTGCCGTCGCCGCACTCAAAATGGTCCGCTTGCGCAAAGCGCTCACAGGAACAGGAAATTGGGGCATCGGACTTTGAACAGCACTGCCCTGCGCCATCCACTCATACTCCCCCTTTTTGCAGGACTTGTTCTGCGAATGGCAGCCGCCATTTATGGAGGTGGTTATTTGATGCACGACGATCACTTTTTGGTGGTCGAAGTGGCAGCGAGTTGGGCAGATGGTGAAGACTACAACAACTGGCTTCCTTGGAATCAAAAGGGATCCCCCAAAGCCCATCCGGCCAACTTCGCCTATGCCGGGAGCCAATACCTGCTCTTCAAACTCTTTCAGCTGACAGGTCCAAACACCCCAAGCGATCAAGCTTTGGTACTTCGCCTCCTTCACGGGATCTACAGCTTGACCATTGTTGTCTTGGGATACCTGCTGGCGCGGTCTTTGGCACCGGACCGTCCAAAAAACGCCGCAAGCGTCGCTTGGATTCTCGCGGCAAGCGGATTCTGGCCGCTGCTTTCGGTGCACCAATTGGTGGAGATGACCTGTATCCCCCCCCTGATGATGGGCCTGTGGGCACTGGTTCGCTCAGAACGCTTGCGTTGGCAGGACGTTCTTTTGGCAGGCATAGGAATCGGGATGGCCACCGGCCTGCGTTACCAATGCGGCATCATCGGCGTGGCCTTGGTCCCCGTCCTCCTGGCACAGCGGCAATGGCGCGCCCTTTTGGGAGTGGGCATTGCTGCCCTGAGCACCTTCGCCTTGGTGCAGGCCCCAGACATCTTCATTTGGGGTGAACCCTTTGTACAGCTGAGGGGATACATTGACTACAATTCCACCCACGCTGGCAACTACCCCAAAGGCCATTGGTATCAGTACCTGCTGACCCTTTTGGGCTTGATGATTCCCCCGGCCAGCTTCATGCTCATCTGGGGGGCTTTTCACAGAGGCCGATCCGCTTCGGCCATCTGGTGGCGGGTCGTCATTCCCATCGGAGGGTTTCTCCTCTTTCACAGCGCCTACATCAACAAGCAGGAACGGTTCATCCTTCCCGCCGTGCCTGCACTGATTGTTGTCGGCTTCATCGGTTGGCAAATGTGGACCGAGCGCAGCGCCTGGTGGGGGCGCCACCGCAGGTTTGAAAACGGGCTTTGGGCCGCCTTCTGGGTCATCTCTACAGCGGTCCTGGCCGCAAGCCTCCCCTATTCAGGAAAACACAGTCGGGTCAAGGCCATGGAGTTCCTTCACGCCCAAGGAGCCCAAACTTTTGCCATGGTTCAAGTAGACAGTGGCTCCATGCCGCCGCAGTTCTACAGCGGCTCCTGGAATTCATACCACATCGACAACCGGAGAGAACAGCAACGCCCCCCACTCAAAGTCGCCAAGTCATGGTGTGCCAGCCCGCCAAGCTTCATCCTTTTCCAAGGTGACCGTCACCTTGGAGAAGCAGTGGGCCAATACAAAGCCGCCATGCCGGGGCTCCGTTATGTCACCACCATTGCGCCGAGTCGAACCGACCGTTTGATTCACACGCTCAACCCCCTCAATTCGGTAGAGCGCATCATGATCTATTCCACTGAAGAGGCCTTGCCCTGCCCATAACCATGTCTCACTTCGACCCCAGCGCCCTTCAATTTCTCGCGGACCTTGCCGCACACAACGACCGGGATTGGTTTTCCGAGCACCGCAAGACCTACGAGTCAAAAGTGCGCGAGCCTTTCAAGATGTTCGTAGCAGATGTGATCCAAGCTTGTGCAGAGCGAGAACCGGAATTTGCCGAATTGGAGCCCAAGCATTGCATCTTTAGAATCAACCGGGATACGCGCTTTTCCAAAGACAAGCAGCCATACAAGACCCACCTCTCCGCTGGCATTTCTCCAGGAGGAAAAAAGAGCGGTGACCCGGGATTGTATGTTCATTTTGATGCAGAACGGCTCATGGTAGGCGGAGGCGCTTATTGGGTAGAAAAAGACGATTTGTATGTCCTACGCGAGCACATTGCGGCCCAACCTGAACGGTTCAACCAGCTGCTCGCAGCGTCGCCATTCCGCAGCAGATATGGCGGGCTTCAAGGAGAGCGCAACGTGCGCATCCCCAAAGAATTCAGAGCCGCTGCAGAAATTTGCCCCCACATATTGAACAAGCAGTTCTTCTACATGGCAGCGCTTCCCGTTCAACATGTGACTTCACCGGCCTTCCTCAACACGGTCATGGATCACTTTGATGCGGCTTCAGCAGTACGCCAATTCCTCAGAGCGGGTCTGCAGGGAGGATGATGGCTAACTTGGCGCCCGCCATGAAAGCATCGATTTACCTCCGCCTGTTCTCCTTTTGTCTGGTCTTTGTCTCCTGCAGCGCCCTGGCGCAATTCCCGGGATGGCAACAAGCCGTTGATTACACCATGGACATTACGGTGGATGCCCCGCGCCACCAGTACTCCGGCACCATGGACGTGACCTACACGAACAACAGCCCCGACGCCCTCGATAGGATTCCCTTTCACCTCTTCTTCAATGCTTTCCAACCCGAGAGCATGATGGATGTGCGCAGCCGCAACATTGCCGACCCCGATCGCAGGGTGGGTGACCGCATTGTGGGCCTTCCAGAAGACGAACAGGGCTGGATCAAGGTCAATGTCGCCCGTGTAGGCAAGACTGACGCTGCCTTTGCGGCCTCGGGCACCATTGGGTGGTTGACCCTCCCAAAAGCACTGGCGCCTGGAAAAAAGACAAAAGTGCACCTTGAATGGGACGCCCAAGTGCCCCGTCAGGTGCGCCGTTCAGGTTGGATGAACGCCCAAGGCGTTGAGTTTAGCATGACACAATGGTATCCCAAGGTGTGCGAATACGACCACCACGGTTGGCACACCAATCCATACATAGGACGGGAGTTTCACGGCGTCTGGGGTGATTTTGATGTGACCATTCACATGGACGCCGCCTACATGATTGGGGGTACTGGAGTGCTCCAAAATCCCGACGAATGCGGCCATGGATACAGCGATGCAGACGCACCCGCAGAAGGCGTCATTGATTGGCGTTTCGTCGCCGAAGATGTCCATGACTTCGCTTGGGCAGCCGATCCTGATTTCGTGCACGACGTCCTCGAAGCTTCAGATGGCACCACCATGCACTTTATCCGTCAAGCCGACACCTCCTACGGTGCTTGGGAAGAATTGCCGGCCATCGCCGAACGCGCATTGCTCTATTATTCTGACCGCGTAGGGGCTTACCCCTGGCCACAGTACACCGTCATCGAAGGGGGTGATGGGGGCATGGAATATCCCATGTGCACACTGGTTCGCGGAAACCGCAAGCTGCGCAGCTTGGTCGGTGTGACGGCCCATGAAATGGCACACGCATGGTTTCAAGGCATCATCGCCACCAATGAAAGCCTCCACGAATGGATGGACGAAGGCTTTACCTCCTGGGTCGAATCAGAGTTCATGGCCGAGGAGTTCAATGAGTCTCGAGACCAGCCGCACTACTGGGCCTATGGAGGGTATTTGAACCTGGTTCGCGACGGCGCAGAAGAGCCATTGTCTACCCATGCCGACCACTATGTCACCAACCGAGCCTACGGGACGGCTGCGTACAGCAAAGGCGAGGTCTTGATGAACCAACTGGCCGCCATCATCGGCGACGAAGCCCGAGACGCCGGCATCAAACGGTACTTCAATGAATGGTCCTTTAGCCATCCTGGGCCGGTGGACTTCAAGCGTTGTATGGAGCGTGAAAGCGGCTTGGAATTGGACACCTACTTCCAATACATGCTCAACAGCACCCACCACGTAGACGTCGCGTTGACTGCAGTGCGCATTACCGCCGACAGCACTTACATCGAACTCGAGCGCGTGGGCAAATTGCCCTTGCCTGTGGATGTGCGCATTACCACTGCTGCTGGCGAAGTGATGGACCACCACATTCCACAAGTCGTGACCCAAGGACACCGGCCCTTGGCCGATGGTGAACAGCTGCAAGCGCCCTGGCCTTGGACCCACCCCACCTACACTTTGGCCCTGCCGGTTTCATCTCCAGGATGTACCGTGGAAGTTGACCCCCGGCGTTTGACCGCCGATGCCGACCGCAACAACAACACCGCCTCCTTTGGCCAAGGCCTCATCCAAGAATGGCGCGCTGGCAATGCTGAACGTCCCTGATCATGTTTGAAACCCAACTCAATGAGCGGGGCTGGCGTTGGCCCATCACCGCACTCATTCTGGTCGCCTTCTTGGGCACTCTTGGTCCCATCGTCATCGATTTGGAGCAAGGTTTACCCTTGAGTTTGCAATCGCTTTTGGTCTGCTGGCTCCCCCTCATGTTGGGCTGGCGCGCGGGCGTCAGCGGTGTGCTGGCCTACCTCGCCATCGGCATTGCGGGAGTGCCCGTTTTTGCCGGATACAACAGCGGTTTGGAAGCCCTGTCGGGACCGACAGGGGGCTACTTGATGGGCATGCCTGTGGCCGCCCTTGTCCTGGGCGCCATGGGAGAAGGAACACTTGCAGACGCCTCTGACCGCGAACGGTATTTGCGCGTTGCCTTTGGAATGGTGCTGGGACACATTGTCATTTTGGGCATGGGCATCCCCTGGCAAATGAAGTTCGCACCGGACCTTGATGTGCGCGCCCTCCTTGAGCGGCTATGGCGACCACTTTTGCTCAAATCCACCTTGGGATTGCTGTTGTCGGTCATCGCCATACGCGCCACCGCAACACGGGCTTAATTTGCCCCCATGAACCTGTACCACCACTCGGGGCGCTTTTCTGGCCTCTTGATCGCCGCTGCCATGATGTTGGGAGGCTGTGCTGATCAAGCCACGCCCAACGACTCCACCCCTCCCAGTGCCAAAGCCCAACGCATTGCCGCCATGAAACAAGTCACCGACCAGCACAGCTTTGCCCGTCCAAATGAAGCCCGGATTACCCACTTGAATTGGAACGCCCGCATCGATTTCGATGCACGCACCATCTCCGGCACAGCGACTTATGACATCGAAACTGCTGCCGATGCGCAACGCATTGTCTTTGACACCCACGAACTCACCATCGAAAATGTGACTGTAGACGGGCAGCCTTCCGAGTTTTCGCTCGGTGATGCCCAGCCTTTCCTTGGCCGCCCATTGAGCGTGCCCATTGGCGCAGACGTTCAGAAAGTCGCCATTCAATACACCTCGGATCCTGGGGCCGATGCCCTGCTATGGGTGGAGGCACAAGGCGACAAGGCCCCGTTCCTCTTTACACAAAGTCAGGCCATCCTAGCCCGCACCTGGATTCCTGTTCAGGACAGTCCCGGAATCCGCTTCTCCTATGATGCAGACGTTGAAGTTCCCGCAGGGCTGATGGCTTTGATGAGCGCCGAAAACCCCACTGCGATGAATCCCGATGGCCGCTACTCCTTTAAAATGGAGCAGCCCATTCCGGCTTACCTGCTCGCATTGGCCGCTGGCCAGGTGGAGTACCGTGATGTGGGCGAGCGCTGTGCCGTTTACGCCGTGCCCGAACTGATCGATGCCGCTGCCTACGAGTTCGGCGAAATGGAGCAGTTGCTCCTCGCCGCAGAAGAACTCTACGGCACCTACGCTTGGGACCGTTACGACCTGTTGATTCTCCCTGCAGCCTTCCCTTTTGGTGGCATGGAAAACCCCAGGCTCACGTTTGCCACCCCCACCATCATTGCAGGAGACCGTTCACTTGTCGCGCTTGTCGCCCACGAACTGGCCCACTCTTGGAGTGGCAACCTGGTGACCAATGCGACTTGGGACGACTTCTGGCTGAACGAAGGGTTCACCGTCTACTTTGAGCAGCGCATCATGGAAGCCGTTTACGGAAGGGAAACCAGCGAAATGCTGGCCACACTCAGCTATCAAGGCCTGGTTGATGAGGTCGACGCCATCAGCGACCTCAACCCCGACGACACCCATCTCAAACTGCACCTCGCCGGTCGGAATCCTGACGATGGCATGACCGCCATCGCTTACGACAAGGGCTACTTCTTCTTGCGATTAATGGAAGAAACAGTCGGACGAGAGCGCTTTGACGGCTGGCTCAAAAACTACTTTGAGGCTTACGCTTTCAAAGGCATGGACACCGAGCGCTTCGTAGACTACCTCAACAGCACGCTGCTGGCCGATGAACAGGACAAAGCCGCAGTCCGCATTGAGGATTGGATATACGGCCCCGGACTTCCAGACAACTGCCCTGCTGTATCCAGCCCACGCATCGAGAAGGTCGACGCCACACTCACCGCTTGGGAAGCGGGAACGTTGGCCACCGACGAGCTGCCTTGGGAAGACTGGATCTATCAAGAACGGTACCGCTTCCTGTCCAACCTCGCCGACAATACCACCGCCGAGCGCATGGCTGAACTCGACGCTGCCTGGGGCATCGGTGCGACAGGGAACAACGAAGTTCTTTTTGCTTGGATGGAGCAGGCTGTGCGCAGCCATTACAGCCCCACTTACCCGCGGATGGAACAATTCCTCATCGAGGTAGGACGCCGCAAATTCTTGACCCCCCTTTACCGCGCCATGAAGGAAACCGATCAAATGGACATGGCACGAGACATCTACGGAAAGGCCCGAGGCGGTTACCACGCTGTGGCCACCGGAACCATGGATGAATTGCTCGATTGGAAATAAGCCGCTCTTCGAGAAACAACACGCCACAAAAAAGGCCGCCTTGAGGGCGGCCTTTTTTTATGCAGGACAACAGCGTTGCCCGCACAATCAGATTATCGGGTCAAGTTGATGAAACCCTTGATCTCCCGTTTCTCATTGGTGGACTCAGAGTACAGCACCACCCGATAAGCGAATACGCCATCTTGAGCGAAATACCATTGCTCAGGCAGCATCTCATCGTCAGACTGACCAATCCAACCGGCCTCCGGGTCGGTCGTCTCGAACACCAATTGACCCCAGCGGTTGAAAACGGTCATCTCAAACCGGTCAGGATCGATGTCAGATCCGTACACCGCCCAAATGTCATTGAAGCCATCGTTGTTGGGCGTGAAACTGTTGGGGATGAAAACGTTGAAGAAGTCAAAAATTTCAACCTCTCGTGTCACAGCTGACTGGCATCCGTTGGTATCGATGACCGTCAGGGTTACAGGATATATGCCGCCATTGCCCAAGGGGAAGGTGTAGGTCGGGTCGGGCTCAAAACTCACCGCTTCGAGGTTGCCCGGAATAAAGGACCAATTCCAACTGACCACATTGGGTGAAACACTGGAGTTAAAATCGATACGGGTATCCGGTGCCGTTGTTGGCTGCGGGCCGGCATCGAATCCAACGCTTGGCGGCGTGAAAATCTGAATGTAGTTGTCTACGATCTCTGTATTCACGCATCCTGTGGTGGTGATCACCGTCACGGAGACATCAAAAACACCGGGTTCTGCATACGTGTGTATGGGGCCTGCACTGGCACTTGTTCCATCGTCTCCAAAGTCCCAGAACTGACTGTCCACCAATGGAGCAGGCAGGTCATGGGCGAACACCAAATTCTGCGGAACGCAGCCGCGCGTGGTATCCGCTGCCAGGTGCAAATCAAAAGGCTGCTCCACTTCTACTTCCATGCAAGCCGTGGCCGCTGGGGTAGAACACGCTTCGGTCACCGTGACACAAAAGTCCCCGGTAACTGGAGGTACGAACTGAGATTGGTCTTCCTCTCCGGCCGCATAGGTGACTCCTCCGTAGGAAAACTCGTAAGCATATCCATTGCCCTCGCCTCCGGTAACATTGATGGCAGACAGCAAGACCTCATCGCCCAAGCATATCAAATCATCGGCATCAATGTCTACGGTAAAGCCATCGTATATGCCCACTGTGACCGACCCCGGCTCTGTGATACATCCTGCACCATCAACCCCTTGAACATCATAAACAGTGGTGCCCTCTGGCCCCACCAAAATAGATGGCCCCTGGGCTACAAGGTCTCCGTTTACAGTCCAGTTGAAGCCATATGGCCCTCCAAAATCAGCTTCTGCTGTCAATGTCGCCACCCCGTCAATGCAGATGACCACATCCTCACTGACCGTTATGCCCGGTGGTTCTGGATCCGCTAAATCAAAGTCCGTTGAATATGAACATCCTGTCTGGTCGGACACCTCGAGGGTATATATGCCCGCGCTCAGGTTATCAAACACCTGAAGTCCTCCTCCATAACTCAACTGCTCAAGAACACCGGTTACATTGCTCAACACCACATCCCAAGGGCCATCTGCAGCGGGCTCATTGATGGTGATGCTGATCTCTCCATCTGTAATCAAGCAAGTCGGATCTGAATAGTTTGTAGAGTACTCGAATCCGGGAACAACCATCACCGTATCTGTTGTTGCACAGTTGTCTAAGCCTATAGGCTCTACAAAGACAACGTATTCGGTAGGTGTTCCATCAAAGTCATTCACCGTAGGCTGCGAGCTGTTCGGGTTCAACAGGTTTTCTGCAGGTTCCCAATTCCAAACAAACCCACATGCGTCCAGGCCACAACCTATACACCAACTGACCTCTTCATAGAAGGTGCTGGCGGCGCAACTGACGCTTCCATCAGAAGTAAACAGAACAGTCAAACAACCATCTGCATTTGTCGCAGTCACAGAAGTCTCTGGGTAATCACCAGTCAAATCCACCAACAATGGTGCAGAAACGTCTGGTCCATCAAACACCTGGATGTGGTCAAAGAAACCCTCAATCTGACCATCGTAGAAAAGAATATTCATCAAGGTTCCATCACCGGGGTTGTCCGGACAATAGTTCCAAGTCGTGTTCTCATTGTTGTCGTAGCAATACACTTCGGTGCCCTGACTGGCGCCACAGGGAGATGGGCCTCCACCAACGAAAGCACCCTGTAGCTCAACAGGGTCTCCGCAGAACACTTGATCAGGACCTGCAGTAATGCTGTTTTCTGGCCCCTCCACCACTTCGATGGTCAAGGTTGTATCGAACGTACAATTGAAGTTATTGGTAACGGTAAACGTGTAATCATAGAACCCTGGATTGTCCAGAACGATGTCACAGTAATTCGCATCAAAATCTTGGTCTACAATGCCTGGCCCCGTCCAAAACGAGCTGTCTGCACTCAAACCAATGGTCGGTGTAAAGGTGGTCACTCCTGGAATCAACGCTGGATTCAGGTTCAATCCCCATTCGAAAATGTAGCCATTGTCAATGGCCAAGTTGTCCAAAACAGAGAAGGTCCAGGTCCCATTCAATGGACACCCCACAAAATCACAGAGATTCCCTTCAGAGGCGTACAGTCCTGGATTGGCAATGTTGTTGTTCTCGGCATTGCCCGCATTGTCAGTATACGTCGTCTGCGTCCAGTTCGTGTTGTCGTTGATATTGGTCGGGATATCGGGGTTTGGAGACCAACCATAATCATAGCCTGTTCCAGGAGTGTTGGAACCATCATCAACTGCTTCACCCAAAAAGCATCCACCCCCGCCATTGGGGTAGCTCATGAGCGCTACGGTAGTGCCATTCGGACATGAAATCGTCAAGTCCAAGTCCCCCATGTAGCTGTGCTCCATGTTGACCGTGACCGAAAGCAAGTCGTCACAGTCATCGAGCGTGGCGCCGTCTTCAAAAAAGTCAAAGTTTAATTCACTGGAATAACTGAATCCAGCACCGTCGGCCAAATAAGTTTCACCAGCCACCACCTGTGGAGGCAAGGCTGTCCATGTCACACTCTGTACAGGATTTCCATCTACAAATGCAGGACTTCCAGCACATACCGGCGTACTCTGCACGCTGTTGAACAGTGGAATCGTACTCACCAAAACCTGCAATGGTTGCAGGTTCAAAGAGACACAACCGTTGTTGTCAATGACCGCCAAATTCACAACATACTCTCCTGGCTCAGAAAAACTGTGTGTCACGTTGGAGGCCGACGAGAGTGTATCAATGCTACCATCATCAAAGTTCCAGACCCAGCTATCCAAACTGAATCCCACCTCTGCAGAAGAACCCGCGTCTCCAAACGTCACCGGTTCGTTCAGACAAACGCCCACAGACATGGAGTCCGGATTCGACAACACCGGATCCAAAATGCCACTGGCTGCAGAAGGAGTCGCGCAAGGTGTCGTACACAGTATGTTGGCCTCCCATCCGGGTGAAAGTGTGTTGGCCGGACCATTGTCCTGAAACACAAAAGTCAAGCAACCTGTTGGGTTGTTTACAGTGGCCGTTACTGGCAATCCTTGCAAGGAATTGCCTGTGTAGCTGCCCATGGAGGGAGAGCCCGCATCTGGACCATCAAAAATATTGAGGTAATCACTGTTATTGCCGTTGGGATTGGTCTGCAAGCCAAAGGCAACGAACTCCACCGAAACCGCATCGCCGGGATTGTCTGGACAAATGGTATAGGTAAAGTTCTCGTCTGGATAAGGATTTCCTGTACCGTCCGCTCCATTGCCAGCATCCACAAAAACTCCAGAACAAGTCTCAGCTGTTTCGTTGGCTATAATGAACACCTGCCCCATTGCGGTGGTACACCCCAATAGCGTCAGAAGCACTGTAACAACAACAGAAAATTTAATCATATCGTCTTGGTAGATGAATCAAAGATGGAACCAATAAGCGGAACTAAACGTTGCATAAGAAGGGAATCTTCTGCACGAGTAAAAGACCAAAACTAGCCGCGCAATGAAAGCCTGTCATTCGACCAGGACTTCATCAGAAAAATAAGAGGGACCGTCCTTCTGATTGACAACCACTGACCAGGAATACGCCTGCCCGGAACTGGCCACAGTGCCATCGGGCAACTTCCCATCCCATGGAGCTGCGACTGNGGTGGTATACACCACTTGTCCTTGACCATCTTCTATTCGGAAGACAAAAGGCATTTCCAATTGAGCCACCCCCATGGGGCATAAACGTGTCGTAGCGTCCGTCCCCATTGGGGCTGAAGCGACCAGATCCTCCAATGCCAAATCGGTTGCCCACCTCAATGGTATGGCTGGCAACAGATTGACACCCATGCGATGAACTCGCCACCAACTGAACCACGTGCTCCCCAACCCTGTCCAAGTCAAAGGCCACAGCCGAGCCTACTTGGGTAGCCTCACCATCTACGACCCATGTGCAGGATGCCGCATTTTTACTCGCATTCAGCATGGTGACCTCTGGGGTACGCATACTCGACTCTGGAACTTTCCAAGTAAACTCCGCCTCAGGGTTGGCGTGAATCGTCACCAGGTTCTCAATGGTCCTGGTTCGAATGAATCCATCGCTTACCCGCGTGACGCTCAACGTAATATCATAAGTACCCGGTGCTCTAAAGACATGCTGTGGACTGGGCTCATTGCTGAATTGACCGTCTCCAAAATTCCACAGGACCCGCACATTGTCACGTGGCTTTGCCATGCGGAACCCAATCTCCGTACCTACACAGGCATCTTTGATATCCACTCCAAATGCCGCGAGTTTTTCCACGGGCAAGTCTGCCCATTCTTCGGACGCAATGTCCTCTGGAACCTTTCCGGATACATCGCCTGACGAAGGCCCGTTGGAGGGGGGGACGTTTGACCCCATTTCCTCCAATTCATCGTCAACCGATGCAGAGGCTTCGGTTTCGCCAGCGGCGTTCGCCTCTGATTCTATCTGGTCATCAACGGCAGTCGACTTGGCCGCGACCGCTTCCCCTTCGATGCGCCACACCTCATGGGTTTCCGCCACATCTTCCTCGAACCACTCCAACGGCTCAATGGCCTCACCATCGGCAAGTTCCGACTCCATCAATATGGGGTTTTCAGAAACGTCCGGGTCTTGGGGTGAAGGGGCTGAGAACCATAAAGCGCTTCCAACCAAAGCTGCGCCAGCAGCCGGGCCTATGATCCAGCGCCATGATGCCGCCGCTGCGCCTCCCGCTGCGCCACCGGCCATTGCAGACTGCATGGTCAACCAACTGGGAGCCACCAAACCTGGGGCCTTCTCCAATGCAGAACGCATGCCTTGCTCAAAGCTGCCCCCAGCAGCCCCTCGCTTCTTTTCTTCTTCTCGGTCCGTACTCACTGTTTCCTCAATTTCTCTCGCAACAACTCTCTTAAGTTGCGGCGCGCTTTCGCGTAATTCGACTTGGACGTCCCCTCTGAGATCTTCAACTGCTCACTGATTTCTCTGTGCGCATAGCCTTCGATCGCATACAAGTTGAACACAGCCCTATACATGGGGGTCAACTGCTCCATTGCTACCAAGATGTCCTGATGATCCAATGCGGCCCACTCCGGTTCAGATTGCTCGAGCTCCTTTGCAGACAAAACATCCAACATTTCCTCACTCTCTCCCACAAACTGCAGTTGCTTAGAGGAACGCAATGCATCGATGGACATATTGACCATGATGCGCCGCATCCACCCTTCAAATGATCCTCGAAAAGTGTATCCTCCAATGTTGTGGAACACCTTCAAAAAACCATCCTGCAGCACGTCCAACGCTTCTTGTTCGCCAGGTATGTATCGGCGTATGGCCAGCAACATCTTCCCTGCAAACGTCTCATAAATCAACCTTTGGCCTTCCGATTCTCCTGCTTGGGCAGATTTTACCCAAGCCCGAAGAGTTTCGGGGTCCGGAAGGTTGGACGGAGAAATGACGAATCGTTCCACAATTGGTTGCCCCGGCATGGGTCACTTTCACAAAAAAGAATACCACTTACCGGTTTGGCTCAATATCGAAAGATGCAACGACTCTTTCGCGGGTGCATCGTTGTAGTTTCGCACCATGCGCGTTGTAGTAGGCCTATCAGGTGGTGTGGACAGCAGCGTGGCCGCGTTGCAACTGCAGCGAGAGGGCCACGATGTCATCGGCATTTTTATGCGCAATTGGGTCGACGACTCCGTCACCCTTGACAACGCCTGTCCTTGGGTGGACGATGCCAACGACGCCCTCCTTGTGGCCCAGCATTTGGGCATCCCTTTCCAAGTCATCGACCTTTCGAATGCTTACCGCGAGCGGATTGTAGACCACATGTTTGCCGAGTACGCAGCGGGCAGAACGCCCAACCCCGACGTGTTGTGCAACCGCGAAATCAAATTCGACCTCTTTCGCAATGCCGCCCATCAACTGGGTGCAGATGCCGTGGCAACCGGCCACTATTGCCGGCGCGCCACGACGCCCGAGGGGCGGCACCAATTGCTGGCAGGGCGAGACCCCAATAAAGACCAGAGCTACTTTCTGTGTCAAGTCACTTCCGAACAACTTTCCGACGCGCTGTTCCCCATTGGTGAACTGGAAAAGCCTGAGGTCAGGCGCATTGCTTCAGAAGCAAAGCTGCCCACCGCACAGAAAAAAGACAGCCAAGGCCTTTGTTTCGTCGGAAAGGTGAAGCTGCCCGAATTCCTGCAACAGCAGCTCGAGGTAGAGCATGGCCCCATCATTGAGATCCCCTCAGAAGGCGTCAAATCCGGGAAGCACCCCTGGGATGGGCCCACCTTTGATATGGGCCAAGGCAGAGAGGTTGGCACACATCCTGGAGCGCATTTCTTCACCATTGGACAGCGGCGCGGCTTGAACGTAGGAGGCCATGTTGAGCCCCTGTTTGTCATAGGAAAGGACATGTCCCGCAATGCTCTGTTTGTCGGTGAATCCGACCGCCATCCGGGACTGTACCGCAAAGGCCTCGCCATGACCGCATCCAATGTGCACTGGATTCGACCTGACCGAGCGCCTGAAGCTGTGATGGACAGCATGCGGGTAAAGGCACGTTTTCGTTACCGCCAACCCTTGCAAGATGCCGAGCTGACCAAAACGGATTTTGGTTACACCTTGGTGTTTGATGAGCCACAATCGGGCATTGCCCCCGGACAGTTTGCCGCTTGGCACGACATGGAGACTGGCGAAGAAGTTTTGGGCAGCGGCGTCATTGCCTAAAGCCTACTCTGCCCCCTTTCAGAGGGTATCCTTGAGCGAGTAGACGTTTCTGCTGGACGCATTGCGCGTGACCAACTCGCCCAAAAACCCGGCGAGAAACAACTGCAATCCCATCACCATGCAGCACAAGGCAATGTAGAAGGCACTGATATCGGCAATGTTCTTTGCCGGTAATGCTGAATACAGCGCCCACAATTTGTAGCCTCCAATGCCTGCAAAAAGTGCAAAGCCTCCGGCAAACATCAAAGTACCCAGCACGCCAAAAAGGTGCATGGGCTTGTTTCCGAACCTGCCCAAGAATGNGATGGTGAGCAGGTCCAAGAAACCATTTACAAAGCGCTCAAGGCCAAACTTGGTGGTGCCATACTTGCGGGCTTGGTGCTGAACCACCTGCTCACCGATCTTGGAAAAGCCGGCTTGTTTGGCCAAAACAGGAATGTACCGGTGCATTTCTCCATTGACCTCCACCGCCTGAACAACTTCCCTGCGGTATGCTTTGAGGCCGCAATTGAAATCGTGCAAGTGAATCCCACTTACCCGGCGGGTCGCCCAATTGTACAATTTGGTCGGCACTGTCTTGGTAATGGGGTCGTGTCGCTTCTTTTTCCAACCGCTGATCAAATCGAACCCCTCCTCCACAATCCTGCGCTCCAATTCTAGAATCTCGTCCGGACTGTCCTGCAAATCGGCATCCATGGTGATCACCACCTTGCCGCGCACCACTTTAAAGCCCGTATGCAAGGCTGCACTTTTCCCTTGATTCCGGGCAAAACTGACCCCTACAACCTTATCACCGTATTGCTCCTTAAGGGATTGCACCACCTTCCATGAACCGTCAGAAGAGCCGTCGTCCACAAACACCACCTCATAGTGACGGTTGGGAAGGACCCTGTGAATCCATGCCATGAGTTCGGGCAAGCTCTCTTCTTCGTTAAAGAGCGGGACCACAATGCTCAAATCGCATTCAGGACGGGCAGAGGTTGTCAGTTGATCGGTGTCCATAGGGCTCCTGCAAGATAAAGGTCAGCCGCGGAAGCCCCCTCCATCTCGGGGCTTTCTTCTGAGAATAAGGGATACAATGGCCGCCACAAAAGCAAGCCAAATCAAGCTGGCACAGGCATCACCCAACTGCCCTGTTAGCGTCAGAGAATATCGGGTGGACTCCTCCACCATCTCAGCAATATCGGGCCATTCTATCATATTGAACGCCGCCATAGCTTCCTCTGCCTGTTGCACAACGAGCCCAACATAGGCATCGGCCAAATCCGGACGAATGACATGAAACAGCAAGAGCATGAAGGCGTTGTAGCCCAATCGAACCAAAAAACCAGCCAGCAAAGACAAACCAAAGGCACGTCCAAAACTGAGCATCCCTTCCTCCTTGCGGACGGTCAGCAAAACCATGACCATCACGGAAACCACCACGGTCAATACATAAGGCGTGCTCCAATGGCCAAGCAAAGCTTCGAAGCGGATCAAGTATGCCAACAAATACCCCATCAATACCAAACCGGCCCCGGCCGCACCATGCCCCAACAAGAATCCGGGAATAGCCGGACGCATCGTTAACATTTCAGTGACGTCTGTATCGTGCTTTAACATCCTTGTTCGAATCGGCCCCAATATCGACACCTCAGGCATACAATGGAACCATCACTGTCCTACCTTTGTCCACGGAGGGCAAGTCTCCCACGGCCAGCTCCCACTCAACCCCCCAGGGCCGGAAGGCAGCAAGGGTAAGTGGTCGTAGCGGTGCGATGGGAATCGCTTGCCCTCTCTTTTTTGCCATATTTCTGATATGCCAGACGCCTTCCTCCCGAACGCCAAAGTCGTCCTTGTTACCGGTGCCACGACTGGAATCGGAGCATCCATCGCACAGGTTCTTGCCGACGCAGGGCACCGCGTTTGGGGCACTGGACGGAAATCCGAGACCGTTCATCCTGCGCCAGGAATTCCCGGCAGCATCGCCCTCGATGTCACCAAACCCATCACCGTGGATGCAGCCATTTCCACCATTGTGACGGAAGAGGGATGCCTGAATGCCGTGGTAAACAATGCCGGTATTGGCATGATGGGCGCTATGGGTGACACCTCAGAAGAAGAGTTACTGACCGTTTACCACACCAATGTGGTCGGACTGCACACGGTGAGCAGGGCAGCCATTCCACATCTGATCGCCTCACAAGGACATTTGCTGCACGTGGGCAGTGTCGCTGGAGTGGTAGGCCTGCCCTTTCGCGGCGTCTACTGTTCGTCCAAAGCCGCAGTAGAGTTGATCGCCGAAGCCCAGAGCATGGAGCTCGCCCGCCACGGGGTGCGCGTCACCGTGCTGAGGCCGGGGGATTTCAAGACAGCCATCAATGCCAACCGACTCCGGGTGGCCCATCCCAATCACACGATCAACCCCGGTTTCGAAGCCGTTTGTGACGCGGTGAACGCAGAGGTTGCCCACGCGAAGGACCCCGCAGACATGGGCAAGGCCGTCCTCAAATTGTTGGACCAAAAGAAACCCCCGCTGTACATCACAGTGGCACCTCCCCTTCAACGGCTGGCCATCCGCCTGAAACGCATACTTCCAGACCGGATTTTTGAAGCTTTGATTGCCCGGCGCTATCCCTTGCGCTGAATCGCGCATTTTTGTGGGACCATGTCCAGTCCTGCATTCCCACGCCCCATTCACAAAGTCTTGATCGCCAACCGGGGCGAAATTGCACTGCGCATCATGAGAACGGTCCGCTCCATGGGACTCCAGAGCGTAGCGGTATACTCCGATGTCGATGCGGACATGCCCTTTGCACGCTATGCTGACGAGGCCGTGCACATTGGGCCCGCCACTGCATCTGAATCCTACTTGATTCCTGAACGCATCATCCAAGCAGCCCAGGCTACAGGAGCGGATGCCATCCATCCCGGCTACGGATTTTTGAGCGAAAACGCCGCTTTCGCTCAAGCGGTGGAGGATGCGGGCATGGCCTTCATTGGTCCCCGTCCTGATAGCATCCAAACCATGGGCGACAAACTCTCTGCCAAAGCGGCAGTGGCAGCACAGAACGTCCCGCTCGTGCCCGGCTCCGATGGCGAAGTAACGGACCTCGATGAAGCGGAGCGCCTGGCCGCTGAAATCGGTTTTCCTGTCATGGTAAAAGCCAGCGCTGGCGGCGGTGGAAAAGGCATGCGCGTCGTGCACGACCCGGCCCAACTGCGCAGCGAAACAGAGCGCGCCATGAGCGAGGCCACCAGCGCATTCGGCAATGGCGCCGTCTTTTTGGAACGGTTTGTCACCGAACCCCGCCACATCGAAATTCAAGTCCTCTGCGACGCCCACGGCAATGGCGTGCACCTTTTTGAACGGGAATGCAGCATTCAGCGCCGCCATCAAAAGGTGGTCGAAGAAGCGCCCAGCGCATTGCTGGACGATGCCCTGCGCCAACGCATGGGACAGTGTGCATTGGATTGCGCCGCCGCTTGCGGATACGTGGGGGCCGGCACGGTGGAATTTTTGGTCGATGCCAACCGCGACTTCTTCTTCCTTGAGATGAACACCCGTCTGCAAGTGGAGCATCCCGTCACGGAGATGATCACTGGGGTGGATCTGGTCGAAGAACAAATCCGCATCGCCAAGGGGGAAACATTGAGGTTGACCCAAGAAGCGCTCAAGATTCAAGGCCACGCCATTGAATTGCGGGTATACGCCGAAGACGTGCCCTCTGGATTCTTGCCATCAACAGGCACCTTGGCCGCCCACATTGCCCCCGAAGGTCCTGGGATTCGGGTCGATGCAGGCGTGGAGACCGGGGACGAGATCTCCATTTACTACGACCCCATGATTGCGAAACTCTGTGCCCACGGCATGGACCGTCAACAAGCCTTAGAAAGGCTGCGCAGGGCGATCGATGAATACGTCATCCAAGGCGTAGAAACCACCCTCGATTTCGGACGTTTTGTGCTCGACCACCCCGCTTTTGTTTCAGGAAAATTCGATACGGGTTTTGTAGGCGCGCACTTTGACGCCGAGCGTTTTGCATCCTACAATGAAGCCCGCCAAGCCCCGCTGGACTGGTCCGCCGTCACCGCCGTTTTGGATTCGGCGGGTCAACAACCGTCCAACTCTAGCGCCTCGAGCCCATCTCATCCTGCACCGGCTTCAGGATGGCGCGGCCGATATGAGGATTGACACGGCAACTTTTTTGCACGTTTTACGTTCAAAGGAGGCGATGTTCCAGCAAACCACATGTGCTTGCCTCTTCCTGTCCGTGCTGTTTTGTGCGGTCATGTTGCCCGGGTATGCCCTGGCGCAGACGGACAGCTTGCCGCCTCTGGTTCACTTGGATGAAGCCGTCATCCTGCCTGGTCCAAGCATCCCCATTGAACACCGCACTCAGCCGGGTTCAAAACGGTACAGCCGTCTTGAGAAAAGGGTCATAAAAGTCTGGCCTTACGCTGTTTATGCAGGCCTAGCTATGGATAGCCTTGAAGCGGAACTTCAAGGAATACCCCATGCAAAAGAGCGGAAAGCGATCATTCAAGCAAGAGAAGATGCACTCAAGCTGCGTTTCGAAGGAGAGCTGCGCCGACTAACTGTGCGTGAAGGTGTCATACTGATTCGCCTCATTGACCGACAGGCCAACCAAACAACTTTTGGTGTGGTTCAAGAACTCAAAGGCCGCCTCAGCGCATTTATGTGGCAAGGACTTGCGCGGCTCTTCGGTCACGACCTCAAAAGCGAATACGATGCTTCGGGCGAAGATGCAGCCATCGAACACATCATCCATGCTCACCGTTTGGAAGGCCATTCCGGGCCTCCTTGGGCATTGAGCCAAGAGCGCTGATTTCGAACCGCACCCCCCAACTTCCCAACAACGACCAAGAACTCCTGTCACCCGCCGTGCTCAAGCTATCTTCGCAAAGCATGGAGAAGGCGTTCATCTTGTATGACCTCGAAGCCACGTGCTGGCGGACAAGCCGTCCGAAGCGAGTGGAAATTATTGAGGTAGGAGCTGTCAAGGTCAATGCAGACCTTGAAATCGTCTCGGAGTACTGTGCGTTTGTGAGGCCTTCGGTGCATCCCGTCATCAGCAAATTCTGTACCTCCCTCACCTCCATTCGGCAATCCGACATTGACTTTGCGCCACAATTCGACGAAGTCATGGAAGACTACGAAGACTGGATGGGCGTCGGCAAAGCCGACGTGATTCCCATGAGCTGGGGGGACTTTGACAAGCGTCAGTTGATCACCGATGCCGCCCTGCACAACATGCAGTTGGATTGGCTCGATGCCCACGTTTGCTTCCAGAAGCACTTTGGCAAATGGAAGAAGTCCCAAAACCAGGTGGGCCTGAAAAAAGCCCTTGAGGAAGAAGGGATCAATTGGTCTGGCACTGAACACAGGGCCATTGACGATGCCCGCAATATGGCCGAGCTGTTCTGTAAAGTAGCGGCCAACATTCCCAGCTTGAAACTCAGTTGATGGGCCAGACCCTGCACACCTTGCGGACCGCAGGAACAGTGGCCCGCCTCGAATGGCAACTTGAATGGCGCCAAGGCCACCAATTGGCTGCTGTCGGACTCTTTGCCATAGCCTCCGTTTATGTCGCCTTCCAGGCCTCTGACCAGCACACTGGCGCGGCCGCCTGGACTGCCATGCTGTGGCTGGTTCACTTGTTTAGTGGATTCACGGCCATTGGACGTCTGTTTGACCGTGAGCGGTCCAATGTGCGGCGATACCTGCAGTGGTCTGCGGAGCCGCTCGGGCTCATGTTGGGAAAGCTGTTTCATGCCGTGTTGACCACAACGGCCTTGACGGCCGTTGTACTCGGGGCCTTCCTTCTTTTCTTGGGGTGGCCTCAAGGCATCGAAAGCCCAGGAAAACCTGGCCTCTTGGTACTCGGCGCCTGGCTCGGCGGGCTGTCCATGACCACCACTTTGGTCTTTGTTTCCGCGGTCGCCTCACAGGTTCGCAATGGAAGCGGAGCACTGGCCGCCGTTTTGGGCCTCCCCTTGCTATTGCCCCAACTCATCCTCGCCACCCGCCTCACGCGCGGTGCTTTGTCCGACGAACCTTGGGTCATGCTGGTGGAATACCCCGTCTTTCTGGGGGCATTGGGCGCTGGAACAGCCACCATCGCATGTATTCTCTTCCCCTACATTTGGCGGGCATGAAAGGCAGGTGGAATTGGTTTTGGAAAGGCGGTAGCGTGCTGCTGTTGACCTATGTTGTTGTTCGAGGGTTTTGCACGCCGTTACAACCTGGCCTGGTATCCGCCACCCCATCCCAACTCTCGGTAGCGCCCCAAGTCGTGGACCTGGTAGCCGTGGGCCAGCCCTTTGCGACCTCAGAAGACCTTCCGGCATCTTTCGATGTGGTATTGCGCAGTGGGGATCAGCTGATCCGCACTGATGTCGTCGCCATCACACCGCACAGCGTGCGCATTCAAATCGATGTCCCGCCCACGATGCCCTCCCGTGCGCTGGACGCTTACCTCTTTACTCCGGCATCTGGCACCCTTTTCTTGGGCAATGCCTGCTTTGTTGAGGACGCTGCCAAAGGCGATGTCCCCCCTGAATTTAGCGCCTCAGCCCCAGATCCTCAGGAGCCAGACTTGGGCTTCAGCTTTCCCTATCAGCCCAACATCATGGAGAGCATCCGCAATTTGCTGTGGCATGTTCCAATGTGGTTTGCCATGTTCTTCATCATGGGCCTCGGCTTTGTAGCCTCACTGGCCCAATTGCGCACAGACAGTATCGGCTGGGACATGCGGGCTGAAGCTGCTGTCAAAACAGGACTTGTATTCGGGCTGCTTGGCCTGGCCACCGGATCGCTTTGGGCCCGCTGGACATGGGGGGCTTGGTGGGTGTCCGACCCTCAGCTCAATGGCGCTTTGGTCACTGTACTCCTGTATTCCGGCTACCTCGTGTTGAGGTCCGCCATGGGCGACGACGACAGGGTGGGCAGACTCGCAGCGGTTTACAACGTTTTTGCTTTCGTGATGCTGGTTATCCTGCTCATGGTCCTCCCCCGCTACACAGAAAGCCTGCATCCTGGAAAGGATGGCAACCCCGGATTTAACAGCTATGACCTCGACAACAGCCTCAGGGCCGTGTTCTATCCAGCCGTGATCGGATGGGGGGCTTTATGCTATTGGATGTACACCTTGCGCTTGCGGATGAACCGCTGCGCCCATCACCTGTTGTCGCGTTAACCCCGAACAATGAATGCAATCCTCCTTTTGAACAGCCTTGAAGGTTTCTTCTTTGGAAGCGGAAAAGCCCACGTGGTCACGGGTGTCGCCTTGATCATTCTCGCTGGAATCGCCGTCTCATTGTGGCGCATGGACCGCCGACTCAGCCAACTCGAGAAGGAATCTCGTTCAGACAAGTCTTGAGTTTGTCGATCCAGAACACTTGAACATGAGCCGCTTCAACATCGTCGTCATCTTACTGGTCGCCGTCCTACTCGGTGCCTTGTTCAGCGTATTTACCCAGAACAGCGAATCCGTTGTGTTTGCGCGCGCCTTCGCCGAGCCGGGGATCGAGTTCAAGGTTTCGGGTACGTTGGACAGAGAACACCCTGTCCAATACGATCCTGAAAAAGCAGTGGCAGAGACACGCTTTCACATGCGGGACAAGAATGGTCAAGTCCAAGAAGTCTTGCTGAAAGAATCCAAGCCAACGGGACTCGAGCAAAGCGAGTCCATCGACCTCTACGGAAAAGTGGAAAACGGCCGGTTCATTGCCACCGATATGCTCATGAAGTGTCCCAGCAAGTACAACGAGGACAGCCACAGTTTGGCGGAAGCCACCCCCGAAGCCAACTAACCAACGGAGACCCTCACCACAGTGGACATCGCCTACACCGGAGAATGGACCTGGGCCGCCTCATTGGGCCGCCTTTTGCTCGCATTGGCTTTTGCCGGTGGCATCGCCGCGACCATCGGTTACACCAAAGCCGTTCGCAACAACGACGAGCACTGGCTCAAACTCGGCCGCTGGGGCTTCCGCTTTCAAGCCACAGGGCTCTTTGCGGCCAGCGCATTGATGTTCCTGCTGATCTTCAGCCACCGGTATGAGTTCCAGTACATCTGGAAACACCTCAATGACGCCATGTCATTTGGCCTGGTCATCGCCAGTTTTTGGGGAGGCCAAGAAGGAGGATTCCTGCTCTGGATGTGTTGGATGCTCGTCTTGGTCATCATCTTCCTCCGGCGAAGTCCAGGGGCTTTTGAAGCCCCCGTCATGGCCATCCATACAGGGGTTCTCACTGGCTTGAGTTCTATGTTGCTCGGCCTGTGGTTTGGGGACTTTCAATTCGGACTCGATCCGTTTCTATTGTTGCGAGAAGCCCCGCAAAATCACGGTTTGCCTTGGACTTTGAACGCCGACTACCTAAGGCTCATCCCACAGTTTGCGGATGGCCAGGGACTCAACCCACTGCTCCAGAATTACTGGATGGTAATCCACCCTCCCACTCTATTTCTAGGATTCGCCAGTACCCTGATGCCCTTTGCGCTTGCGCTCTCTGGCCTGTGGACCCAAGATCACCGCTCCTGGATGGGAAGGGCCATTCCTTGGGCATTCTTTGGCGTAGCTATTCTCGGGGCTGGCATCCTCATGGGCGGCGCTTGGGCATACGAAGCACTCAGTTTTGGAGGGTTCTGGGCTTGGGATCCAGTAGAGAACAGCTCACTGGTGCCCTGGCTCGTTCTGGTCGCCGGAGCGCACCTGTTGCTGATCAACAAAGCCAAACCTGGCACCGCCATCACCGCCACCTATTTAATGATCGCTTTGGGCTTTTTGCTCGTGGTATACTCCACCTTCTTGACCAAGAGCGGCATTCTCGGTGACACCTCGGTACACAGTTTTGTAGACAGTGGGATTCTGCCCCAGCTCCTTGGGTTTTTGCTCGCTTGTTGCGCCCTTCTCTGTACCCTCATGTTGCCACCTGGAAGGGACCGGGTGGTCTTTGGCGGCCTTCAAGCTGTTTTGGCAGTGGGCATTGCGGTAGCCGACCCCGCACTGTGCACCCTTGGACTGCTCCTGGTCATGGCGCTTGCCGTCTTGCGCGGGCACCTCAAGAACCTGCCCCGCACGGACACCGAAAGCCCCATCTGGACGCGGGAGTTCTGGATGTTCGTAGGAGGCATGCTCATGTTCGCTTCTGCGGTGCACATCAGCTTCCAAACAAGCCTGCCCGTGTTCAATCACTTTCTGGAGCCCTTTAGCGGTTGGTTTGAGCGCCTGCATCAATCCACAGGCAGCGATCTGGCGCGCAAGTTGGCGGCCCACGATCTAGCCCCGGGTACAGACTTTGACGCGACCTATCACGCCATCCAAGTCCCCTTGGCCTTTCTTTTCATCAGCATCACCGCTTTCACGCAATACTTGCGGTACAAGAGCAACAGCGGAGCGGGCTTGTTTCTAAAGCTTCTGCGCAGCTTGCTGACCGCCTCAGTGCTGACCGCTATTGTCTCTTGGACCTACGGTTTTGAAGCTTGGGAAGCGCCCCGGGTAGCCCTGTTGTTTGCCTGCCTGTGGTCGGCGGGCGCCAATGCAGACTACATCTTCCAAGGACTCAAAGGGCAATGGGACCATGCAGGAGCCAGCATAGCCCACATCGGATTTGCGCTGGTCATTTTTGGATCTGTGTTGTCCAATGCGAAAAAGGACATCATCAGCCAAAACCGATTTGGTGATTTGGCGATGCTCAACGAGTCGCTGTCCAATGAGGAAGACCTGCTGCTGCTTCAAGGCGACACGGTCGCCCTGGGCCCCTATTACGTCTGCTACCAAGAGCGCAGGCAGGACGGGATTCACGCAAAATTTGCGGTAGAATATTTCGAAACCCTCCCTGCTTCCTATGCGACAGGACAGGTTGTTTCCAACGAAGGGTTCCTGTTTCAGTGCACGGAGGACCACACCGCTTCGCCCCGGTTCACCGAGGACCTTGAAGACCACTGGACTTTTGTACCCATCCCCAACGAAAGGCAGAAAACCCAATCTAAACCTTGGTCTGCAGGAAAACCAGGGCCCTATGCGTTCACCTTAGAACCACGCATTCAGCTCAATGAACAAATGGGCAATGCCCCGGAGCCGGACACCAAGCGATTCTGGAACCGCGACCTTTACACCCACATCAAATGGGGCCGCGTTTCGGAACCGGAAGCCGACGAAAACGGCTGGATGGATGGACGCAAGCACGACCTCATGAGGCGAGACAGCCTGGTGATCGGCAGGTCTATGTTGGCCCTGGACTCCATTTCAGCTGTGAAGCTCGAGGAGAAGCCCTCCTATGGGCTCTTGGACAAGGACCTCGCTGTTGCTGCCCATTTCAGGCTCGCGGGTGGTGGCGCTGACACCAACTTTGTGGCGTTGTACATCGTGCGAGACAGCCTGGTCATTCCGGACATGGTCACCCTCGAAAACCGCGGGGTCAAACTGCGGATTGACGGCTTCCGACCGGCAGAAGCCACCTTTGAAACCGTGGTGTGGGAAAACCTCTCCATTCGCAGGGACTTTATTGTGATGCAAGCCACTGTCTTTCCCCAGATCAACCTGCTGTGGTTGGGGTGTCTGATCATGACAAGTGGTGCCCTCATGGCCGTGCGCCAACGCAGGAAAACCCAACGTCTCCGACCATCCCGTCAGAAGGACTCATGATCCAAAGCGCACACGTCATAGGACAAGGGCGCTTGGGACGTCATTGGGCAGACCGACTGCTCGATTTGGGCGTCCGCACCCAACGTTGGGGACGGACACCCTCTGGAGATGTCCGGGACTTGAGCGAGTGGCAACACCACGTGGAGGCCGACGCTGTGTTCATTGCCGTTCCGGACGGCGCCATTGCCCCAGTCGCCCAGCAGATTGCTCCCGGACTCAAACCGGGCACATTGATCGCCCACCATGCCGGGGCCGTTCCCTTGAGCGCTTTGCCCGTACCGCCGCAAGACCGCGCTGTCATGTGGCCCCCGATGACCTTCGTAACGGGACAAACCCCAGACTGGAGTACCATGCCCTTGGCAGTAGAAACGGAAAACCCTGTCTGGTTTGAATGGGCCCAGCAATTGACCCCTTTGGCATTCTCCCTCACGTCGGAATCCCGCAGCGCCCTGCACCTGGGTGCTGTTCTTTCCGGCAACCTCACGGCCGCTTGGCTCGGAACCGTCGAAACCTATCTAGAAAAGCACAGCCTTTCATTGGACATGCTCGCTCCCCTTGTACTGGAAAGCGTCGCCAACGCGCTCAAAGGACAGGCACTCAGTACAGTCTCTGGACCTGCCGTTCGGAACGACAGGGACACCCTCAACCAGCAAACCGAAGTCCTCACGCACGCCACACAAGAGCAGTCGGACCTCGCCACTTTGCACCGCATTCTGACCAACCGCATCTTGCACCACCATGGACACAACCTCCTCCCACCCTTTCAAGCAAAGGCTTCAGCAGATTGAAGCTTTTGTGTTTGACAACGACGGTGTTTTTACCAATGGAACCGTCTTTTTGATGCCTGGAGGAGAGCAAGTGCGCACCGCCAGTACCCGGGACGGTTACGCTGTTCAGCACGCCGCCAAATGCGGCATGAAGCTGGCCATGATTTCTGGTGGGCGCAGTGAAGAGGTAGTGAGGCGCATGAATGGACTGGGCGTTACAGAGGTCATCATGGGGGCCGCCGAAAAACTGGGTGAGTTTGAATCGCTTTGCGAGCGCTGGGGAGTGAAACCCGAGCAGGTTTGCTACATGGGCGACGACATCCCGGACATTCCCGTCTTGAACGCAGCAGGCTTGGCTTGCTGTCCGCATGACGCCGTACCCGAGGTGCGCGCCGTTTCAGATTACGTGAGTCCCATTCCCGGAGGCGCTGGTTGTGTGAGGGATATCCTCGAACAGGCCATGAAAGTGAAAGGACTGTGGATGAATGACCGCGCACACGCGTGGTGAACCCTTAAGTTTGCCGCCCTATGGATCGCAATACCATTACTGGTTTCGTGCTGATTTTCGCGATGGTCATCGTGTATCAGCTGTATTTCGTGCCCGTCCCCGAAGTATCGGAGAACGCTGCCACCACCGCTGCGCCTGCGCCAGAGACACCTGAAGAGGTCATCGATCTGCCCAGCGCGGAGGCCGCCTTACTCGCAGACAGCACGTATGTGTCTCAAACATTACTGTTGGCATCTGCAGAACTTGAAGTCGAGATTTCTACGGATGGCGCCAATCTCGTCAAGGCGGAACTGAAGGACGGCTATTTGGATTATTGGAGCAAAGAGCCCATTCAACTGTGGACAGAGAACGGTTCGGATGTGAACTGGGTGTCGCGCGGAGAAGCCTCTTACAACCAACGGTTCGACGTGGAGACATCGACGCCAGAAAAAGTGGTCCTTACCGCCCGTGGCGACGGTCCATTGCGAAAACTCACCTACACCCTTGATGGCTACATCCTCAATGCGCAGGCACAGTTCAAAGACGCCCGAGGCGAAGTGGGCTTCCAATGGCAAGCCGATGGGCGCCACAACGAGAAAGGCCTAGAATGGGAGCGCCAACGCAGCAGCATCTACTACCGGGAGCAAGGCCACGGACGCGACTACCTCTATGAGGGACGCGACGACGAAGCAGAAATTGAAGATCCTGTCGAATGGGTGGCATTCAAACAGAACTACTTCTCTGCCATCGTAGGCAGCGAAGCAGGCTTCAATTCGGGCAAACTCCGGAGCCTTCCACCGGTCAACGAAGAAGACACGACCATCAACATGAGGTTTGGCATGGACGTGACCCTGCCCACTTCGGACATCGACGGTCGGGAAATCGCTGCAGTGCAATTCTATTTTGGCCCCAATGATGTCAACGCCCTCGGTACCACGGGGTGGGGTGAAATTGGACGGGTCATTGACTTTGGATGGTGGATTTTCGGCTGGATCAACCGCAACATCATCTTCTGGGTGTATTCATTTTTGGCTCAGTACATCGGCTCCGCAGGACTCATTGTCCTGATGATGACCCTCCTGATCAAATCGGTCCTCTTCCCCATTACTTGGAAGAACTATGTGAGCTCGGCCAAAATGCGCCTTCTCAAACCGGATTTAGAAACCATCAACCAGAAGTATCCGGACCAAGAGGATGCCATGCAAAGGCAGCAGGAGACGATGAAGCTGTACCGAGACAGCGGAGTGAACCCCATCGCAGGCTGCATCCCACAGCTTATTCAAGCCCCCCTCCTCTATGCCATGTTCCGGTTCTTCCCGGCCAACATCGAGCTGCGCGGAAAATCCTTCTTGTGGGCCGATGACCTCGCCGCTTACGACAGCATCCTGAACCTGCCATTTGAAATCCCATTCTATGGGGCACACGTATCGGGATTCACCTTGCTGATGGCTGGCTCCATGTTCATCTACGCCAACCAAAACATGGCACAGCAGGCAGCGCCCACCCAACCTGGGATGCCAGATATGCGGATCATGATGCGCATCATGCCGCTGTTCATGTTGTTCTTCTTTAACCGCTACGCCAGTGGCTTGAGCCTGTATTACTTCATGGCCAATGTCGTGACCATCGGACAGGTCACCGCCGTCAAGAAATTCTTCATCAACGAGGATAAAATCCGGGAGAAGATTGAAGCCAATCAAGCGACACCGAAGGAGGAGAAGAAGAAAAGTGGGTTTGCACAGCGGCTCGAAGCCATGCAAAAGGAACAGCAGCAGCGGGCAGAAGACATGAAAAAGCAGCGCGATCAAACGCGCAAGTCCCGCAACCAAAAGCGCAAGAAGTGAAGCCCCCCTTCCACTGCGCCCAAGTCTGCACCGCTCTGGGCTTTTGGCGATGGGCATTCGTGCTGGTGTGCTGCACGGCATGTCATGGTCCAAAATCCTATTTGGCCGTCAAAGAAGGGCCCCTGCTCTCCTATTCCCGGTCCATGTGTTTTGGACCCTGTCCTGCCTTCTCACTCTCGGTTGAGGCCAATGGACAGGCACATTACACCGGCAGAGCAAACGTCGATTGGATTGGAGTGCACACCGGTCAGTGGTCTGAACCGAACCTGAGCGCCCTCGCTCAAATAGCGGCGGATCTCCGTTTGGACCAAAAAGCAGGCGTTTATGACAATCCGCTGGTCACAGACCTGCCCTCAAAAAGGTTGAGTTTTGGCGGTCATGAAGTTTTGGACCGCATCAATGGGCCAGACCTCGATCGCCTCTATGTCGCGCTCGACAGCCTGATTGAGGCTACAGCTTGGACTCCAGAAGCCAAACCTGAACACTAAGAACACCACCGAAACATTTCGCCTCCTATTTTCGCGCCGCATCGGTTCGAGACAATGGACAGGCGCAAACGACGAACAACATCATGAAGCAACGCATCTTTCTGCTGCTCTTCGCAGCCTTCCAACTCGCCGCAACCACAGCACGTGCCGACGAAGGCATGTGGCTCCTTCACATGCTCCAGCGCATCAATGAAGCGGAAATGCAGCAAATGGGATTGAACCTCTCCGCAGAGGACATCTATTCGCTCAACCAAGCCTGTCTCAAGGACGCGGTCATCACCCTAAACGGTGGAAGCTGTACGGCAGAGATCATCTCTGACCAAGGTCTTGTGCTCACCAACCACCACTGTGCCTACGGGGCCATCCAAGGATTCAGCACGGTGGAAGACGACATTTTGACCAATGGATTCTGGGCCATGTCACTGGACGAAGAGAAGCCCATTCCTGACTTTAGCGTCACCTTCTTGCAGCGCATCGAAGACGTGACAGAACGTGTTTTGGCCGACGTCACTTCCGATATGGACGACAGCGACCGCGAGGCCGCGATCCAGGCCGCAATAGGTCAAATCGAAGAGGAAGAGAAAGGCATCAGTCCCGATTTCCGCCCACAGATCAAGAGCTTCTACCACGGCAACGAGTTCTACCTCTTCGTGTACCGCGACTACAGCGATATCCGTCTCGTGGGCAACCCGCCTGAAAGCATCGGAAAATTTGGTGGCGACACCGACAACTGGATGTGGCCGCGCCACACCGGAGACTTCTCCTTGCTGCGCATCTATTCGGACGCTGACGGCAACCCCGCCGATTACAGCGAGGACAACATCCCTTACGCTCCAAAGCGCCACCTCAAGGTCAGCCTCGAAGGCGTCGACAATGGCGACTTCACCATGATCATGGGCTACCCCGGAAGCACGGACCGCTTCCTGAGCAGCCATGGTATCCAGCAGGCTTTGGATTTGTACAACCCCAGCGTTGTGGACGTGCGGGACCTCAAGCTTCAGACCATGAAGACCCACATGGATGCTGATCCAGCGGTCCGCATTCAGTACGCTGCGAAATATGCCCAAACCGCCAACTATTGGAAGTACTACATCGGACAGTCCAAGGGTTTGAAGGCGCTCGATGTATACGGCAAAAAGAAAGGGATCGAAGACGAGTTTACCGCATGGATAGGCAGCTCACCGGAGCTCAAGCAAGAGTATGGGGCTGCACTGGGCTTGCTCAAGACTTACTATGAGAACACCAACGCCACCGTCAAGGGACAAGTGTACTCCCTCGAGGCTGGCCTCATTGGTTGCGACCTGATGCTGTTCGCCTTCCGCGTAGGCATGGGCGCTCAAGGCCTCTTCAGCGAGGATGCGGATCGTGCCGCCGCCGCCGCTGCGAGTCTGCGTGGACGTGCTGCTGGATTCTTTAAGGATTACGACCAAGAAACTGACCGCGACCTCTTCGTTGAGCTCATGACCAAGTACATGGAGGACATTGACCAGGACCAACAGCCTGCTTTCTTCGAGACGGTCCGTTCCAAGTACAAGGGAGATTTTGCACGTTATGCGGACAAGATGTACCCCAAGAGTTTCTTGACCGACCCCGAGCGGTTCGAAGCCTTTGTGGCCAACCCTGACCAAAAGGCCCTGGACAAGGACCTCGCTGTAGCAGCGGCCATGAGCCTCATTGAAACCTACCGCGGATACTTTGCATCCCCAGAACAAGGCAAGTACGACAAGGGCTACCGCCTGCTCACCGCTGGTCTTCGCGCCATGAATCCTGACAAGAAATGGTATCCCGACGCCAACTCAACCATGCGCTTGAGCTATGGAACCGTAGGCGACTACGATCCAGCAGACGCCGTGCATTACGACTTCGTGACCACTTCGGACGGAATCCTTCAGAAGAAGGACAACTCCAACCCAGAGTTTGTGGTCGACGGAACATTGGAAACGCTATTGCGTCAGCGCGACTTTGGCCGCTACGCCGATGAAGAAGGTGACCTCGTATTGTGCTTTATCTCCAACAACGACATCACAGGTGGAAACTCAGGCAGCCCTGTGCTCAATGGGAATGGCGACCTGATCGGTCTCGCATTTGATGGAAACTGGGAGGCCATGAGCGGCGACATCGCCTTTGAGCCAGAACTGCAGCGCACCATCAGCGTGGACATCCGCTACGTCATGTGGGTGATCGACAAGATGGCCGGCGCCCAGAATCTGATCGACGAAATCGACTTCGTCACCGCATCTCCAGATCCTATGAAAGAGCTTCCTAAAGACATGGCACGCCCCATCGAGGAAGTGGAAGGAGGCCGCTGATCGGCACATCCATACACCCTACCGAAAGCCCTGCCCTCACCGGCGGGGCTTTCTTTTTAGCCGTGCCGGCACCAGCTATACCACAGAAGAATCAGACGGCGTTGCGGCCTGCATTGACGATGCCAAACATGCTGCGCACCACCAACTTCTGGAGGGTCTCCGAGGCTGCGGGCGGTGTGCCTTGCCCATCGATCCACTGCAGCGCAGCCTGCTGAATCACGAGAAGCGGCAGAATGATAGACTCACGCAAATCGATGGACGCGGCAATGTCAGGAGAACGCTCCATCAAGGCAGACTGCCCTGTGATCGTGAGCAACAGGCGATGGGTCAGGTCAAACTCGTCCTTTACCGTTTGCCACAGCCCCCCAAAGTCGGGATGGTGTTGCAGATGGGCGGTCAAGTCAAAGTTGCACTTCCGCATGCTCTGCATGCTGTTTTCCACGAGGGCAGCAAACAGCGGTTGTTCGCGGTACAAGGCCGCCGCATCGTCCAACTTCCCCTCCTGTTCTAAAACCTGCAACGCCGTTCCGATACCAAAGAACCCCGGAACGTTCTGCTTCAGTTGACTCCAAGACCCCACAAAGGGTATCGCCCTGAGGTCGTCCAAAGTCAACGGACCCGACTTTTTGCGCCGCGTTGGACGGCTTGCAATGTTGGTTTCTCCGTAGTACTTCAGCGTGCCGTATGTCTGCAAATAATCCATGAACTCTGGCCGGGCCTTGAGCGCATTGTACTCGGCATAACTGCGCTCCGCCAAAAGGTTCATCAAGTTGCGCTGTTCCGGGGTCCACCTGGATTTCTCTGGGTCGATCAATCGGTGTTGTAAGCCCGCCGTAAACAGCAATTCCAAATTGTACCCTGCACTTTGGGGGGTTCCAAAATTGGAACTGATGGACTGGCCTTGAATGGTGGTTTGGACCTCTCGCGTTTCCACATCCGGACCGAGCGAAGCATAGAAACGGTGGGTATTGCCGCCGCCACGGGCTGGAGGACCTCCACGACCATCAAAGAACACAACTTCAACACCGGCTTCNGAGCAGGCTTGAGACACGGTCTCCTTGGCCTGGTGAATAGACCAATTCGCGCGCAGATANCCACCGTCCTTGGTGCCATCGCTAAAGCCCAACATCACGGTTTGACGGTCACCCCGCTGGGCAACATGGGCACGGTACGCCGGATCAGACAACAAAGTCCGCATCGCAGCTGGCGCAGCGGCCAGGTCATCGACCGTTTCAAAAAGCGGCACCAAATCCAAGGGCACCGTGTCCCCATCAAAAGTGGTCCGGGCCAAGGCATAGAGTCGCGCTACATCTGAGGCTCCCCGACAATTGCTGATGATGAATCGGTGACAGCCCTGGACTCCATTGGAGAACTGGATCTCTCGAATGGCGGCCATGACCTCAACAGCATCGCGCTCAACATCATCGGCCACANCAGCAGCATTACTCCGAGAGCGTGTCGCCATCAGGGACGGGACATCGTCTCCTTCAATGCCCATCGCCTCGGCTGCCCGCCGCAACACACGGCTGTCTTGCCGCACGTCCATCGACGCAAAGTGCTGACCAAAAATGGCCAAAGCCACGCGCAATCGCTGAATCTCAACCACATGCAATCCTCCGTAGTGCTGGCGCACGAGTTGCTCTACCTCACCGAGGTCGGACAAAGCCAATTCCACATCAAATCCAACGTCCTTGGACATCAGCGCCGCCTCAATCAGAGACTGTACGGTGTCCAACTTGCCTTGCACCCCTTTGAACGTAATGCGCCTGCGCAACGCCCTTAACTCTCTGCGGTAGCAGCGGAGCAACATCAAACGCAGCCGACTGGCCACGCGCAGCGTCGTCGCCGCATCCACAAACGGATTGCCGTCCCGGTCACCGCCCGGCCAAAAACCAATGTCAAACGCAGCAGCCACCTCCAGAGGATCCACATCTGCAGCGGCCCCCATCCGCATAACCAATGCGGGCAAGGCTGGATAAAACACATTCTCCAGATACCAACCTTGGCGCACCGCTTCATCATAAGGCGTAGGAGCTTGCTCTTGGAAAAACGGTGTCAGGCCAAGTTGATGCAACAAATCGCGCGCGCCCTCAAAATCTCCCAAACGCACCACTTCAGTCAGGTCCGTGATGATGCCCAAGGCAGAACCCGGATAAAACTGGGTGGGGTGCGCAGTCAGCACAATGCGCACGCGCTGGGCTTTCATGGCCTCCTTGAGTTCGTTCTGGAGATCCCGGCGTTCTATCCTTGGGAGCAGTCCAGTGAGTGATTCTGCCCCTTGCAAGTCGTTCAACCGCTCGTATCGGGCATCCTCCAGCGCATCCACCAACACCACTTGGCGCTCGATGTACTGAATAAAGCGGAACAACACGCCGATCTGGTCCTCTGAGGCAACGCCAGCTTGCTTGAAGTACCCCTCGACCACTTCCCGTGGGGAGTCTCCATTCGCCAAAGCCTTGCGACACGTCTCCTGGAAAAGCGGCACCTGCACACCAGTTCCACGGATTCCATCCAACGGAAGCGTCAAAAAAATGCTGTTGTAAACCTCGAAAGGGCGGGCAACGGCCGCGGTATAGGGCGTGTTCTCCATGGGGTCAGAAAATTGGGGGAGCCGGAACATTGCCGACGCTATAAAACTACAATGCAAACGCACCGCATGTTCCCCAAGCCCACCCCCGTAAATTCGCGTTCATGGAATACCGCAGGCTTGGAAACAGTGGATTGCAACTCTCTGAACTCTCTTTTGGCAGTTGGATCACCTTTGGAAATCAGATTGAAGATGCCACCAGCGGACGTTTGCTGGACATGGCCTACGATGCCGGGGTCAACTTTTTTGACAATGCCGAAGTCTATGCCCATGGCGCCTCGGAGGAAGTGATGGGCAGACTTTTGGCACAACGTGACTGGCCTCGAGACACTTGGTGCGTCTCCTCCAAGGTCTTTTTTGGCGCAGGAGGAAAATTGCCCACCCAACGCGGCCTGCACCGCAAGCACGTGACCGAGGCCTGTCACGACGCCCTCAAGAGATTGCGGGTCGACTATTTGGACCTGTTCTTTTGCCACCGGCCAGACAAACAAACCCCCATGGAAGAAACGGTGTGGACCATGCACCAATTGATCCAACAAGGAAAAATCCTGTATTGGGGAACCAGTGAATGGAGTGCCGCTGAAATCATGGACGCCCACCGCATTGCAGAACGTCACCACTTGATCGGACCGGTCATGGAGCAGCCACAATACAACATGTTTGTGCGCCGCAAGGTTGAGGTCGAATACGCCGACGTTTACCGCACTGTGGGCTTGGGCACCACCATTTGGAGCCCATTGGCATCTGGTATTTTAACCGGCAAATACAACAACGGTGCACCAGCAGACGTGCGCCTAAAAAGAGAGGAGCTTCAATGGATGGCTGACCGCCTGCTCACCGAAGCGAACCTCGAAAAGATCGCGGCCCTGGGAGAACTTGCCGGAGATTTGGGAACCAGCCTTGCCAAACTCGCCTTGGCCTGGTGCCTCAAAAACCCACGCGTCTCCACTGTTCTGCTCGGCGCAACCAAGCCCAGCCAGCTGGAAGAGAACCTTCAGGCTGCTGAAGTCGTTCCCCTGTTGACAGACGAAGTCATGGAGCGGATTGAGGGCATCCTCGACAACGCTCCCGATCATCCCGAATACTGAACCATGCGCATTGACATCCTTTCTGCCGTTCCCGACTTATTGAAAGGCCCTTTTAGCGAAAGCATTGTGGGGCGCGCCCGCAAAGCAGGGGTCGTTGAGGTTGAAGTCCACGACATTCGAAAATGGAGCACCGACAAGCACCACAAAATCGACGACACCCCATTTGGTGGTGGCGCTGGCATGGTCATGGCCATCCAACCCATCGTCGATGCGATCGCCGACCTCAAGTCACAACGGACCTACGATGAAGTCATTTTCCTGACCCCCGATGGAGAGCGCTTGGGTCAATCTCGGGTCAATCAATTGAGCCTTAGCGGCAACCTTTTGCTCCTCTGCGGCCACTACAAAGGCATCGACCAGCGCATTCGCGACCACGTCATCACCATGGAGTTGAGCATCGGCGATTATGTGCTGAGCGGAGGCGAATTGGCAGCGGCGGTTTTGGCAGATGCGCTGGTTCGGCTCGTACCCGGCGCCATCGGCGATGGAGAAAGTGCCCTAACCGACAGTTTTCAAGACGGTTTGCTCGCTCCTCCCGTCTATACCCGCCCCGCAGAATGGCAGGGGCATCAAGTTCCAGACATCCTGCTTGGAGGGCATCATGCTGAAATTGACAAGTGGAGAATGGAGCAAGCTCTAGAAAGAACACAACGGCTTCGTCCAGACCTGTTGGACGAGGCGTGAATTGTCGTAATATTGCACCCCGATTAATCGGACCTATTTCATCATAAGCGTCATGGATCGTCTTCGTCAAATTTCCCAGCAGCTTGTCCCCGTTCAGGAATGGCCTGAGTTCAATGCTGGTGACACCCTCAAGGTCAGCTACAAGATTAAAGAGGGCTCAAAAGAGCGTACTCAGCTTTTTCAAGGCACTGTTATCCAACGCCGCGGAGAAGGACCAACCGCCACTTTTACAGTGCGCAAAATGGCCTCTGGCGTCGGTGTTGAGCGTGTCTTCCCCATTTCAAGCCCTTTCTTGGAAGCGTTAGAAGTGATGAAGCGTGGTAAGGTTCGCCGTGCGCGCATCTACTACTTGCGCGGCCTGACGGGTAAGTCTGCCCGAATCAAGGAGAAGCGCTCTTTCAAGACCGCGAAATAAGACAACACCGTTGTCTCACTACGAAGCCGGCCCTGTTGCCGGCTTCGTCGTTTACGGCCGCCGCTAAGGCTTATCTTGGTACGAACGAATGGAGCAACCTTTTGATCTTCAAATCATCTGCAGCACACCTGGGGATGTCGCACGTGCCACGCGCGGTGGAGCCACGCGCATAGAGGTTGCCGGTTGCTACACAGCAGGTGGCGTCACCCCCTCTCCCGGCATCATTCGTCACTGCATAGAAGCCACAGACCTCCCAGTCACCGTATCGTTGCGGCCCCGCGAAGGACATCTGGTCTATACGGCCTCAGAACGCGACATCATCCTTCACGATGCAGAATGGAGCTTGGCACAAGGTGCCCGCACAGTGCTGATCGGAGGACTCGATGGGCGACTCAATTTGGACCTGGACCTCATCGAAACCGCCATCAAGCAATTTGGCGGGGAACACATCATGGTCAGCCGGGCCATCGACAGTGTCCGCAAGCCGCATGAGGCCTTTGAACACATCAAGTCATGGCCCATACAATCCTTGGCCTCGAGTGCAGGGGCAGGCAATGCCATCAAGGGCCACGAAAAACTTGTGGGGTGGCAAGCCGAAGCCGACTTTGACATTTTTGCTTCCGGCGCAGTCCTCCCGAGCGGCGCTGCCCGAATGTGGAGCGCAGGACTCTCTTGCTTCCGGGCTTCAGCGCGACACAGCGCTGGTGTGGCCCATGAGGGCCGATGGTTCGAAGGCGAGCTCTACCCCGTAGATGCCCGAAGGGTCGAACACTTGGTAAGGGCCCTCACAAAAGCTGTGGCTGCGGAGGAAGAGGACGACCAGGACTGACCCTGTCCGCCTTTCACTGTATTCTTTTTACAACGCAGCGATGCCGAGGCTCAACCTGCGAGCACTGCAGCAACGCGGTCGCGCACTGCCCGCTCCTGTTGTTCCGCAGCCGCTTCCAATTCGGAACACCGCGCCAGCATCGTTTCTGCAGCGTCCCGGTCTTCTAAGTCAGCTGCATTGACCCGAACGTTCATGACCGCCCCCAGAACAGCTGTGCGGGCGCACAAGGCCCCGACTCCCGCATCCGTGACGCTATTGGGGTTGCCCCGCTCGGCCATCTCAGCCATGATCGCCATAGACTCCAAAGACCGCTCAGCCACCTCCAGTGGTGTTTTCATGGCACCCAATGTGGCCGCCTGAATGGCCGCTTTCCGCGCGGCTTTTTGTGCCTCGTTGCCCTTGGGCATGCCGAAAGCTTCCATGATGGCATCAAACGCCGCCGTGTCCTCATCGACGAGGGCCAGCAATCGCGATTGCAAGGCCATACCCCGTTCGGCCACCTTGCTGAATTCCTCCCATCGACCATCCCAGCCCCGCTTATGGGCACTCAGGTTGGCCACCATGGTACCGAGAGAAACCCCGAGGACACCCGCATAAGCCGCAATGGAACCACCGCCCGGTGCGGGACTCTCACTGGAGGTCTCTTCGGCAAAGCCCGTCAAGGTCATTGCAGCCAATGGGGCCGCATTGCCCAACCCGTCTTCGAGCAGGTATTCAATCACCCGCTTGCGCGCATCAAAGGGAGCGAGGTCATCCAAACCAAGAGACTTGACAGCCACCTTGACTTTTTCTGACTCGCTGATGCCCAGACTGCGCTCCTGCTTCCGCAGATAATGGTCNGCCGCATCCAGGAGGACACGCTTGGGAATCAACCCGACAATCTCACTCCCCGTCACCCGCATTCCGCGTGCGATCGAACGCTCACATGCGGCATCAAAAGCCTCGTGAACCGAGGTCACAGAAATGTTGGTGAGGTTGAGCGACAACTGGGCAATGCCGTATTCCTCGATGTACCATCCAATACCCTTGACACATTTGAGCAGGCCTGGCTCCCTCATGGGCTGCCCTTGAGCGTCGTTGACAATGGGACCGGTCACACCGCCTTCTCGCTTGACGCGCCCATTCTCTCGCAGGTCAAACGCCACTGCATTGGCTCGGCGNGACGATGTGGTGTTCAGGTTGATGTTGTATGCCACCAAAAAATCCCGGGCACCAATGGCCGTGGCTCCCGTCTTGCGGGCACGCTCATTGAATTCTGCAGGGCCAAAGTCCGGCTTCCAAGCAGGGTTGGACAGCTTTTCCAGGCCCTCGTATTCTCCTTTGCGGCAATGGGCCAGGTTTTTGCGCTCTGGGGTCAGGGCCGCATCCTCGTAGAAATAACCGGGAATGCCCAGCTCCTTACCGACACGCTCACCCAATGCATGTGCGGCTGCTTTGCAATCCTCCATGGTCACTCCGACCACGGGAACAAAGGGACAGACATCGGTGGCCCCCATGCGCGGGTGCTCACCTCTGTGCTTGGACATGTCGATCAACTCTGCCGCTTTGGACATCAAGCGAAACGCCGCTTCCACAATGGTCTCGGGTGGCCCCACAAAGGTGATGACGGTGCGATGGGTAGAGTTTCCTGGATCCACATCGAGCAGGCGCACACCTTCGACCGTTTCTACAACGGAAGCAATGGCATCGATCGTGGCACGGTCGCGGCCTTCAGAAATGTTGGGGACACATTCGATCAAACGTAGGGACATGGCTTGGCTTTTTTCGGTCGCCAAACTAATCCGAATTCAGTCACAGACAGTACCCCAAGAGGAAAGCAATTCCAACAAATCTGGCGCGCCTATTTGACCGTCTCCATTGAGGTCGCTGTCACAGGAAACAACACAACTTCCGTCGTCTACAGAAGCCAGAGGATTAAAGTTGTTTGCCTCTGGATTTAGGCACCCTTGCAGGAAACAACTCCCGTCATCCAGCGAAGCTTGCGGATCAAAATTTGCCGCGAACGCATATGTGCATCCTGCAATCACGTCGACCACTTCTACATAAGCCGCTGCCGCATCACTCTCGCACACCAACCCTTGAGATGACACCTCCCAATCGTAAAAGAAGTAGTAATAGTTCTCACCTGCGGCATTGGGTATGGTGGAGCTGGTGATGGTCGCCAATTCACCGATGGAATATGGATAGGACTGCTCACTGCCCACATTGTCGCGCCAGAAGCTCACCTCTGGGGCACTCACCAACAATGCATACCCCTCGCCTTCTTCTATGGAAAACCCCAATTCAATGGTGTTCCATCCCGGAACCACCAACTGGGAGACCTCTATTAAAATTTCTGCCTGAACCGAACGCAACTGGAAGGTGCGCGGACCAGTGGCATCGGCCAATACCTTCACCCGTTCCAAGACGATGTCCTCGTGGGCATCAAAGGTCAAACCATAGGCGTCGGACCCTATGTAACCCCCTGAGGATGCCGTCTCCTTGCCCCCGTTCGCTTGGCGATCGTCACGCAGTCCTGCTGCCTTGACCCACCAGCCAGTACTGCCCCCCAGTGGTGGCGTCGTGTAGGTGGGGCCCTCCTGAATAAATGGCCCGACTTGATCCGTACTTCCTTGCAACAAATCCGCCAAAATATTCGGGCCATAGGGCGCATACCACCGCAAGGGCTCCCCCTCCAATTGAACCGGTTCAAAGGTGTGGGCATCTCCTGCTGCTACGAGGCCGGGGACAACAATGGGAACTGAAGGCGCATCGAACACTTCGATGACCAATGGCTCACTGGTGTCAATGTAACCGCACACGTTGGTGGTGGTGACGGTCAGGGTATCTGAATCGGCGATGAACAAGGTGTCAGCAGCAATACCATTGGACCATAGCACATCTACCTGCGGACCGGGAACCGACAATTGTCGAATGGTCCCCTGACAAAACCGCTCCGCACCATCGGGTGCAATGGTGGGTGGAACAGCCTCCACAACATTCACCGCAACCGCTGGTGACAACACCGAGCAACTCCCAGAAGACAACAGGGCTTGCACCACCCCTTCCTGCGAGATTTCCCTGCCATCAGGATGGTCTGCACCCAAGGTCCAACCCGATGCCGTCCAATCATCGGGAACCGATAGGACGAAGGCCTCGCCTGGACAGAGTTCAGCCATCTCAGGCCAATCCAAATCAGGCGACAACCCTAGACACGGTGTCTCCAATAGCGTGTGGTATTGATCAACCGCGGGATCCACCAAAATGGTCCTCAAGCCGCTGGGCCAAAAAACCTCTACGGAGTCAACCGCGGTGCGGTCACCCAAACCAAAATTGAAGGTCAACGGGCCACAAGAACTGTAACTGTATCCTATGAATGAGGCATCGGTGCGGTGAAAGTCCGGACCTGAGTGCACCACAACCCTCGCCCCTGCAGCGTCCCTGGGAGACACCACGCCCTCCAATTCAAAACCAACCCAATGGTTCACAGTATCTAAGTTGAGAAACAGCTGGCAACCAGGATTGGCAGAAATCAATGTGTTGACCACCAGCAAGTCTTCGGTTCCATTGGCGTCGAAGTCGGCCACCACCGTGGCATAACCACTGTAAGGGCTTTCCAAATCGTCCCCTTCGGCGATGTCCGTGAACGTCAAGTCGCCATTGTTGTGGTACAACAGATTGGGATAGGGCGAAAAGAAATATTCGTTGGATACGTAAAGATCGCGTTCGCCATCGTGGTCATGATCGATGAACACCGTACCCCAGCCCATCCCAGGATCCTCCACCCCTGCCGCCTCCGTGATGTTGTCGAAAGGGACCAAAGGCCCCAATTCAGGCTGCGTACCTGGATTCAAGTACAGGTCATTGGGCAGGTTATTCGAAATGTACAGGTCCAGGAAGCCGTCGTGGTTTAAATCGGTTGCATCGACCCCCATTCCTTGGGCCTGTAGATCCAAACCCCACGCTTGAGCCTGGTCCGTAAACAGCCCTGTCCCGTCGTTGATGTAGAGTTTATTGGTCTGATTGGCGTCGTGCGTCAGATAAAGGTCCAGGTCTCCGTCGTTCTCAATATCCAGAAAGAGCGCCCCCATCCCAATCAGGTCGTCGGTGGCCCCAGAGGCATAGTAACCATCGGTGAATCCACCTTCTCCGTCCGAAAGCCAGAACGCATTCGGCTCGTTCATATTGACGATGTACAGGTCGAGCCAACCGTCCATATTGATGTCCGCCGCATGGGCACCTCGGCATTGCGACTCTTGACCCAGCCCGAGTTCATCGGTCACATCGGTAAAGGTCCCGCCCCCGTCGTTGCGCCAGAAATGGTTGAAATCTCCCGTGTTACAACTCAGCAAATCGGGATCTCCATCGTTGTCGTAATCGAAGAAGAGCGTGGCCATGGTAAAGCCATCGTCTTCAACCCCGGCAACCACTGGAACAAAAGTCGCATTGCCTTCGTTGCGGTACAGCGTATTGGGGGCCAAACGGCTGCCGACGTAAACGTCCAAATCACCATCGAGGTCATAATCGGCAACGGAAGCACTGTGATTTAAGTAACTCCCCAACAACCCTGCCGTTTCAGAATGGTTCTCGAATAAAGGAGTCTGCGCCCACGCTGCACCCGCCCAAAAGGCCGAGCACAGCATCAACATCAAGGGGCGGCTAGTTTGGATCACGTTGGGCTGTCTGGGTCCGATGCGACAAAAAGTCAACCTTCAAGATACAAAGGGTTCAATCCACCCAATGTCCACGCAGCAAAACACGTTCGGCAATGGGGTCTCCAAAGGCATAAAGCGCCTCGTCTACTGTGCCGAGGGGTCGCGTCACCATGAGACTCGCCTCTTGACCAACACCCAAGCCACCCACTTCTGTTTCTATGCCCAATGCAGCTGCACCATTGGTCGTGGCCGCAGCCAATGCTTCGATGGGTTCTAACCCCATGCGCACAGAGCCCAGAGCGGCCGCCAGGTGCATGTTCCCCGATGGAGCAGAACCTGGGTTGAAGTCCGTAGCGATGGCCAGTGCGCATCCAGCGTCTACCAAGGTTCGTCCTTGGGTAAATGGCAAATCCAAAAACAGCGAACACAAGGGCAGCGCCACGGGCATGGTATCCCCTGTGGCGAGTTCTGCCACATCCTCTGCGCGCAGCACTTCCAAGTGATCNACACTCATCGCNCCGTATTCTACGCACAACGCCACCCCCCCACTTGCTTTGAATTGGTTGACGTGCACCTTGGCCGGAAGTCCCCTCANCTGGGCTGCTTCGAGCAAGGTCCGGGTCTCGTCGAGTCCAAAGTAGCCGTCCTCACAAAAGATGTCGACGTGATCGGCCAGGTCCTCATTNACCACCGCTGGCAACACTTCTTTCACCATGTAATTCGTGTAAGCAGCGGGGCCATCCCAGCCCTCGGGCACTGCATGGCAACCGAGAAAGGTGGTTTTGACCGGGATCCGATCCAATGCGCCCAGCCTGCGGGCCACCCTCAACATCTTGAGTTCGCTTTCAAGGTCCAGTCCGTAACCAGATTTAATCTCGATGGCCCCGGTACCCATCCGCATGAGCCGCTCCATTCGCTCAAGAGAAACCGCAAATAAGTCGTCCTCTGACATGGCCCTCAACGCCTTGGCGCTGTTCAAAATGCCTCCTCCCTTGGCCGCAATCTCTTGGTAGCTCAGCCCACGAATCCGGTCGACAAATTCACCTTCTCGCGCGGCAGCATGCACCAAGTGAGTGTGGCTGTCTACCCAAGCGGGAAGCACGCAACGGCCCGCCGCTTCCAGCACTTCCAAACCATTCCAATCGGCAATCCCCGGGAAATCCGCCATGGCGCCTCCATCGATGACGCGCCCATCTTCCAAAGCCAACCACCCATCTTGAATCACCGGAAGTTGGCGCATGTCCGCCCCCGAAAGTTTGCCCGGCGCCTTGGCGCCGAATCCAACCAGGTGGCCGATGTCCTTGATGAGGATGCGGCCAGAAGCAAATCCACTTTCCATGCGCCCCAAGTTCGCACATCAAGCGCGACCAACCGCCCCGTACCTTTGTACCATGCCCGGCAACACCATCGGAGAGCGGTTTCAGCTCACCACCTTTGGAGAATCACACGGCCCCGCCCTTGGCGGTGTCCTCGACGGCGTGCCCGCTGGGGTCAGCATCAACCTCGAACGGCTGCAAGCAGAACTTCAGCGGCGGCGACCAGGACAATCCAACCTGACCACCGCGCGGAAGGAGTCCGACCAAGTGACATTGCTCTCTGGAGTATTTGAAGGCCGCACTACAGGCACCCCCATTGGATTCACCATCCCCAACCGTGACGCCAAACCAGGAGACTACAGTCACCTCGAAGGCCAATACCGTCCAAGCCACGCCGACTACACCTACGACGCCAAATACGGCGTTCGCGACCACCGCGGTGGCGGACGCTCAAGCGCCAGAGAAACAGCTGCCCGTGTGGTGGCAGGTGCCATAGCTCGGCAGTTTTTGGAACAACTCTACCCTCAGGGTCCAGCTCCTGCTGTGGGGGCCTACGTTGAGCGCGTCCAAGACATTGCCATGCCAACGCCACCGGCATTCTACCCCACAGAAGCGGTTGATGCCCATGCAGTGCGCTGTCCCGATGCAGAAACTGCGCGCCGCATGGAAGCGCGCATTCTGGACGTCAAGAAATCTGGAGACACAGTGGGAGGCAGCATTGTCGTTGTGGCACAAAACGTTCCCCCGGGATGGGGTGAACCCGTATTTGACAAGCTGCACGCCGACCTCGCCAAAGCGCTGTGGAGCCTTCCTGCAGTCAAAGGTCTAGAGCTCGGAAGCGGGTTCAGTGGCACCTTGATGAAGGGCTCAGAACACAACGACACCTTCACGGGGAAAACCGGCAGCATTCGCACCACCACCAACCACAGCGGAGGCATTCAAGGCGGCATCAGCAATGGCGAAGACATTGTCTTGCGCTTAGGGTTTAAACCCGTCGCCACCTTGTTGACCGATCAAGCCACTGTCAACCAAGCGGGTGAAGACATCACCTTGAGCGGACGCGGACGGCACGACCCGTGCGTCTTGCCCCGCGCCGTTCCTATGGTGGAAGCCATGGTTTTGTTGGTCTTGGCCGACCATGCGTTGCGACAGCGGAGCGCCCGGCTCTGAACATTAGATTGCGGCCTCGAACGGAACGCAACACCAACCTCTACAACGCATGCGCCTCGCCCTGCACTGGCAAGTTCTCATCGGCCTCGCTGTCGGTGTCATTTACGCCTGGATGTCCATCACTTTTGGGTGGAATGACTTTACCGTGGACTACATCAAGCCCTTTGGCGACATTTTCATTAATGTCCTGAAGCTCATTGCAGTACCCCTCGTCTTATTCAGCATTATGTCAGGTGTAGCGAGCCTGGGTGACCCCGCCAAATTGGGCCGGCTTGGCGTCAAGACGATCGTGACCTATCTCCTCACGACCATGACGGCGGTGATTGTTGGTTTGGTGTTGGTCAACCTCTTGCAACCTGGAGCGCGTGTCTCGGATGACCTGCTTGAATCCAACCGCATACGGTATGAGCTGTGGCGCGATGCGAACGGCATTCAGGTACTTGACGACATCAACCTGCGCAACGACCCTGCACTTACAGGCAAGGTTGAACAAATCACGCAGGAGCAAGTCTCCATGAACGATTGGGTCACCGACAAGCTCAACAAAGCCGAGCGCACCAAATCTTCCGGCCCCTTGCAGCCACTGGTCGACGTGGTACCAACGAACATATTTAAATCGTTGGCCGACATGTCCATGCTGCAAATCATCTTCTTTGCAGTCTTCTTTGGGGTCGTTTTGGTGGGCATGCCCAAAGACCAAGCAGCCCCCTTGATGCGCGCCATAGACAGCCTCAACGAAGTCTTTGTGCGCATGGTATGGGTGGTCATGAAGGCCATGCCCATTTTCGTTTTTGCCCTGATGGCAGGACAAATTGTGAACGCCGCTGGCAGTGATCCCGAAATGTTCCGTCAGCTGCTGGAATACCTGCTGCAATACAGCATCGTGGTTGTGCTGGGCTTGGCCTTTATGGTGTTCATTTTCTATCCCTCTTTGGTCGCCTTACTCATCAAGCCTATGGGATTCAAGGCCTTTTTGGCCGGCATGCGGGACGCCCAAATCACGGCTTTCTCCACCTCGAGCTCTGTGGCGACATTGCCCGTCACGATGGATTGCGTGCGCAACAACATCGGCGTTTCGGAGCGGACGACCAGTTTTGTCCTGCCCATCGGCGCCACCGTAAACATGGACGGAACCTCTCTTTATCAGGCAGTTGCAGTCGTCTCGCTCGCCCAATTTCACATGGTCGACCTGAGCTTGGCCCAGCAAGCGGTCATTGTGATCACCGCTACACTCGCCTCCATTGGTGCGGCCGCAGTTCCGAGTGCAGGACTGGTCTTGATGATCATCGTTTTGGAGAGCGTGGGACTCAATCCTGCTTGGATCGCCCTGATTTTCCCGGTAGACCGCATTCTGGATATGTGCAGGACGGTGGTCAACGTAACCGGTGATGGCGCTGTTTCCACCATCATCGCCCACAGCGAAAACGAACTCGAAGTCCCCACACAGTCCGCATGACCTCAACTTGCCGAATGGCCGGTATACTGCTGACCACAGGCTTTTTTGCCAGTGTGTCTTCCCTTTCCCTCGCACAAGATGACAATCCCTGTGCGCCTGAATTGGATGCCAAAACCATCAAGCTCATCGAAAAAGGCACGGACAAAAGGAAGTACGATGCCGACAAACGGCTAGGGTATCTGGAGGACGCCATAGAGGCCGATGAAGCCGCCATCACGGCGAGGTTTGAATTGGGCCTGCTGTTGTTTAGTCAAAGCCGAAGGAAAGGAAACGGCTTTGGAGAAGCCCGGTCGCAAATGCTCAGCGTCCATGAAGCCTGTCCCGACTATGATGCAGAAGTTCCCTACACCTTGGGCAGCATCGCCTATTCAGAAGGCCGCTATGAAGCTGCACTGGAGTGGTTTGACCGCTTTATCCGGTGGGAGTACTTCACCGGGAAACCCCTGTTTCCACGGTCCGTTCGCCGGCTCGAGGACGTGAAGAAAAACCTGCCCGAAATTGAGTTCCGCGTAGAGTACAATGCGCACACCGACAGCCCACCACCGCAAGTTTTAGAGTCCGTGGCCACGCGGGATCAAGAGTACCTGCCTGCGTTGTCAGCTGATGGCACACTGTTGTTTTTTACCCGTGCGGGTGAGCGCAAGGCCAAGGGCGATTTGGTGAGCAAGCCCTTTGAGAAATTCACCTGGGCAAGGCGCACCGGACCTTCCGTCGCCTTTGACAATGGCTCCGCCATGGAAGAGCCTTTTAACCGGACTTCAGGCTATGGAGGAGCCTCGATTTCTGTCGACAACCGCTCTCTGTTTCTCGCCGTCAAAACGCCTGTCCCGGGCCACCCGGAAAACATTGACCTGTTCTCCGCCCGCTATTCGTTGCTGGAGGACACCGGCGAGGAGACGGTCTACCTATGGAATGAACCACAAGCCTTAGACGCCCTGAACACACCCGATGGATGGGAGTCCCAACCCGCCGTCAGTCCCGATGGCAGGTGGCTGTATTTTGCTGCAGTGCGGCCTGGAACCACCACCGATGCCCAGGGCAACCCCACCATTGACATTCTCGTGAGCCCCCTGCAGGAAGACGGCAGTTGGGGAGCCGCTTCGGTCCTGCCACCTCCCATTAACACGGCATTCAGCGACAAGGCCCCCTACCTCCATCCCGATGGACGCACCCTTTATTTTGCCTCCAACCGCATTCCTGGAGGCGGAGGCTATGACATCTGGGTCAGCCGACTCGACAGCGCGGCATCGCCCACTGCAGCTGATGCATGGTCCAAGCCTGTCAATGTGGGCAGCCCCCTCAATACCGCAGGAGACGAGCATGGACTGGTGACTTCGGCAGATGGCCGAACCGCGTATTTTTCCAGCCGGCGCCAGGGCACAAGTGGACTGGACATCATGACGTGGACCCTGCCAGAGCCACTGAGGGCCCGGGCCTCGGTCGTGGTAAAAGGGAAACTCAACATCAGCGATGAATTGTCCGACACCCCCATCAACTTGGAGCTGCGCTACGCTCAAAGCCGACGGGCACAGGCGATTGAACTGGGAGACGACGGCGCATTTGCTGCCATTGTAGACCTGTCTTCGAAAGAAGATGTGATCATGGTGGCCAAAGCAGACGGAGCGGCTTTTAGCGCCGGAATCGTGGTAGACCAAGACGAAGAGGAGCCGGCCCTTGTGACCGCCGACTTGAGCATTCGATCGGTGACCGAGGCCAATGCCGCCTTTGAAATCGAAGACATCCATTACGCCTCGGGTTCTGCGCATATCGGCCGGTCCAGTTTATTGTTGTTGGATCTTTTTGCAGAATACCTGTCCGATACTGGATTGACCGTCGAAATCGGAGGACATACCGACGACATCGGCAGCGATGCTGACAACCTGTCCCTGAGTGAGTCTCGCGCTCTATCCGTTCGAGACCACCTGATTTCTCAAGGTGTTCCGGGCAACATGATCAGCGCCAAAGGCTATGGTGAAACCCGTCCCAGGGCCGACAACAGCACTGCAGAAGGACGCGCCAGCAACCGCCGGACTGAATTCAGCATCACCGACTAAAGGCCCGACCTAGAGTTTACGGGCTGTTGCCGGTGAATAATTCAATAGAGGGGCTCCCAAAACAGGGCACGTCACGGTCGATTTTCACGTTGTCCATGCACGTCCCCATGCTGTCCTCCTCTTCTACCTCCCCTTTGGCCTGCCCAAAAGCCGCGAAACACCCGATGCGCAGCGCGCTATCGGGCTGCGTTGGCCCTGGCAAGTGTCCTGATTTGCTCTGCTACTTTGTTCGCCCAAGGTCCTGCCCTCGCAGGAGGCGAAGTACACGACGCCTCGAGCCGTCAAGACCCATCGGATTTTGACCGCGCCCGGCACCATTTTGACCACCACCAGTATGCGGCGGCCATCGAGCTTTTTGACGCGTGGGTACAAGACCCCGTTGCAGGTGATGGTGCAGCAGGTGACCGCAAGGCTTTGATGCAAGTAGAAGCAGAATACCGTGCAGCATTGTGCGCCATGTACTTGTATCACAAAGACGCCGTGTGGCGCATTGACCGCTTCATCGATCGGCATCCAGAGTCAACATGGGTCCCCAAACTCCAGTGGGCCTTGGCCAACTATGAATACCGACGCAGCAAGTGGAGCAAAGCCATCGTGTCGTTTGATGCCCTCAACCCACGCCGGCTGTCCAAGTCCATGCGCACGGAATACCACTTCAAGCGCGGTCATGCGCGGTTTGAAACAGGAGACCTCGAAGGTGCCCGCG
>JGI20156J14371_10000134_pt1 | contig 62291 bp, 48 predicted proteins | sample COG_06_FD_14371 | JGI IMG/M metagenome (IMG submission 14371)
GCTTGGGTTAAAATACCCACAACAAATACAGGTGGAGGAGGTACAAATATTCAAGTAATTATTGCAGAAGACACAACGGGAAGTGGTCAAAGAAATTGGAATTTGTTTTGGAGAGGTGGAGGCATAGATAGTTTTTATTTTGCTATACACAATACAAATTTATCATCTTCATCTGCACAAAGTGTAGGAGTTACTCCCAATAGCGGACAATGGATTCATATATTAGCAACTTATGACGGAACGGCAAACGCTAACGGCATTAAATTATACATTGATGGTGTTCCAAATGCACAAGGTACTGCATCAAGTACGGGCATTAATTCCTTTACATCTTCAGAGCCAAATATAGGCAGATTAACAGGTCAAAACCAATGGAATTTTGAAGGCAACATAGACGAGGTTTCCGTATGGAATTCAGAATTATCAGCAAGTGATGTGACAAGTATTTACAATAGCGGTGTACCTAACAACTTAAATGATTTAAGCACACCACCATTATCTTGGTGGCGATGTGGTGATGGTGATACAAGTCCAACATTAACAGATAACGGAAGCGGTGGTAATGATGGAACAATGACAAACTTTACAACTTTTAGCACAGATGTGCCAACATAAAAACAATAATTAAAAAATAAAATATGTCACATTTACCGGACACATACATAATTGTAAACAATGCGGACTTGCTCAATGTAGACTTTTCACAAGTTGGTGAAACAAGTGAAAACACAATTCGAAAAAGTCTTGATGAAACATTGTTTGTTTTGAAATACGAACAAGAACACGAACCGACATTCATAATCGATGGAACGATTGTTCCGGTTGAAACATTAAGTCATGCGGAATGTTTGACGTTGATGTCAAGTCCTGAATGGACAGAACCCGAACCGGTAATTGAATAAAACATTATAAGATGAAAAACAACTTTTACAATTTAAAGGAATCTTTTGAAATAAAAGATATTGACACCGGATCAAGGCAAGTGGCGGTGTATCTTTCAAAATTTGATGCAATTGATTCCGACATGGACATCATCAAAAAAGGTGCATTTAAAAAATCCTTAAAAGAACGCGGAATAAAATCAACGTCAAATCGAAAGATTGCTTTTTTACGTCATCATGATTGGGAAAAGCAAATCGGAAAATTTGTTGAATTGGCGGAAGATGATTTCGGTCTTTATGCCGTTGGTCAACTTGGTCGTTCAACCGATGGTGATGATGCATTCATGGATTATCAGGATGGTATTATCAAGGAACATTCAATCGGATTTCAATACATACCGGACAAAATAAAGTTCGTAAAAGATGATACAATAAAAGGTGGGGGATATAACGAGATTAAAGAACTTATTCTTTGGGAGGGTTCGGCGGTCACCTTTGGTTCAAATGAACACACACACGTTGTCGGAATGAAAGGTCAAGAAAAAACCGACCACATTCAAAAGATAACAAACGATTTAAATCTTTGCATTCGTGCCATTACAAACGGAAAAGGAACGGATGAAAGATTGCATGAATTGGAAATGAAAATCAAATATTTAAATAGTCAATTAATTTTACTTGCAACGAATGATCCGGTCATTGACCAATCAAACGAAATCAAGTCAGAAGAGATTATCAAACCATTTGATTGGAATGCCGTTGTGCAAAAGATGAACAAATAAATAATTTTAAATTTTAAAACTTAAAAACGTGGAAAACACAAATTTAACACCGGAACAAGTCATCGAAAAATTAGATGGAATGTTTACGGAAAAAATGACAAATGTGCCAACGAACGATGATGTGAAAGCATTAAAAGAGGAGTTGGAAGCATTAAAAGGTCTTGAGGCAAAGAATCAGGACATTGAAAAAAGTATTGCAAAATTCGAAGGAAGAATTGAGGCAATGAGTGAAAAAGCGGTTGAACCTAAATTGGAAAAACTTTCATTAGGAAAAGCAATTGCAAAAACCTACACCGACAACATCGAAAAAATCAAGGATGCGGTTGAAAAAGGGACAAAAATTAGTCTTTCTGTAAAGGATACAACAATCGCGGATTATACCGGTGATTATGCTTTAACTGATTTTGATTCGGAAGTTGATAGAACGGTTCGTAATCGTTACGGAATTCTCGAAAATGTCAACACCGGTGCAACGGATTCAAAGTTCGTTACATATGTTCAACAAACCGCAGATTCCGATGGAAGATGGGTTGGCGAGGGTGTCGCAAAAACTGAAAGCGAACCAACATGGTCAGAAATTTCGGAGGAAGTTAAGAAATTAGCAACTTATGTGAAAGTTTCAAAAGAAATGTTGGAAGATTTATCATTCATTCGTGGTGAAATAAACAACGATTTAATGTCGGGAGTTCGTGAATCAATCGAAAACGCATTATTGAATGGTGCGGGTGGTACATCAATCAATGGTCTTTTGGACGCATCTATGGGATTACCAACATTCGGTGCGGGTGTATTTGCAAACGCAATTCAGGATGCGAACATTTCCGATTTATTAAGATGTGTAAAGGCACAAATTGAAGCGGTTAATTTCACACCAACACACGTTGTTTTGAATCCACAAGATATCGCGACAATTCAATTGACGAAAGGTTCGGATTCAACATATACATATCCAATGTATTTACCAACACAAAGTGGTGATGGTGAAATGATTATCGCCGGAATGCGTGTAATTAGTTCAACTTATATGACTGCCGGAAATTATCTTGTTGGTGATTTAAGCAAAGTGAACGTAAAATTCAGAAACAACATCAATATGAGTGTTGGTCTTGATGCGGATGATTTCACAAGAAACATGATAACAATTTTGGCGGAAGCAAGATTGGTGTCATATGTGAAAAACAATCAAAAACCGGCGTTTGTTTATGGTGATATTAGTGATGATATTGATTTAATTTTAGCACCTTAATAACTTTTAAACACACATCATGGAAAGTAAAAAACCAATAAAAAACAAGTCAAGAAAAAAGAAACCGGTCAATGTAAAGGTCGACACGAAAAATGTTGATGTTGAATTTGATAGGGATGAAAATGGTGATGTCGAATTTGATATTGATACCAAAAAATTTGATGCACACTATTCAAAAAAGGGTGACGAATACACATTGGAAGTTGATATTGATAACGATGGCATTTATGACTTTGTCGCAAATGGGGATGCGTCTTTCATGAAAAAGAATCAAGTGTGGAAAGTGACCGGAAAGGTTTTAAAATTGTGGCTCAAATCTAAATTTGGAAAAAGGAAAAAATAATGGCTCTAATAACAACATCGGATTTCATTAATAAGTGGGAATTAAGTACCGGAATGTATTCAACAAATAAGTTGACTGAATATATTGAAAGATACGAACAACAATATTTGCGTCAACTTTTCGGAGTTGATTTATATAATGCTTTCGTGTCCGATTTGGATTCAAACATTCCGCAATCACCGAACTTTAAATTGGTGTTTGATCCGCTTTATGTTGATGAAAATCTTTATTACATGATTGAAAGTCGTGGAATTTTAGATATGTTAAAAGGGTTTATTTATTTCGAGTATGCAAAGGATTTGATGAATCAACAAACACCATTTGGAAACGTACAACAAACAACCGAAAATTCAGTTGTTGTGAACACCTTGCAAACGATGATGTATGCAAGATATAACGAATCGATTACAACGTATCAAAACATTCGTAACTATATGTTACTGAATGGTTCGTTGGCAATTGGTCAAGTGGTCACAATAGCGTTGAACAATGCCGGAAGTGGTTACACAACATCAACGGATGTTGCGACAACCGGCGGAAGTGGTTCAGGATGTTCGGTTGATATTGTTGAAACCGGTGGTGTAATTGATTCGGTCACGATTAACAAGGTCGGAAAAGGTTACAAAGTTGGCGAAACATTGACAATCGTTGGCGGAAACAATGATGGAACGATTACAATTTCCTATGTTGGAAAGGGTGATTTTTCAGATTATAATGGTATTGACAAAGGAACGGCATATTGGATATGACAAAAGAAATCACACAAATCATCAATGGTTTGATTTCAGACATCGACAACACGATTGATGGTGTATGGGATGCGATAAATGAACGAACAAATGTTTGCAAAACAAAATGGTCGCGTGTCGGCAAAATTGTTTCGGATGACATTGGACGCGAATATCGTGTAACGGAAATTGAAATCGATGAGTGGATAAAGGCAACACCGGTTGATCCGGCAAATCTTGATCCGTTGAATGGTGTGATTTATCTTTCAAGTCCTTTTTATATATCAGGAACAAAGATTGCAACCAACAATGAATGGACATTGAGTTCAAACAACTTGACCGAAAAAACGCCGTTGGCGTGGTTGCTTGAAATCATTCGTGTGCAAAAATTTGGTCGCGGAAACACGATTGACTTTGAAAGCAACATTCGATTGTTTTTTTTGGATGAAACCGATATTCGGAATTATTACACAAAAGACCATCGCGAGAATGTTGTTTATCCGATGCAAAATTTAGCAATGGAGTTCATTGAAGTCATTCAAAAGAATCGACAATTTGCAACACTTGATGAATGGGAATTGATTACATTTTCAAGATTCGGTGTTGAACAAGACAACGGAATGTTTCAAAACATACTTGATGCAAATTTAAGTGGTGTGGAATTACGAGTTAATTTGACAAAATACAAAGTGAATTGCAAATGTTAATTCACAAAGGGTGGTCACCTGATAACCAAAAATTTTAATACTAATACTCTAAAAAAAATAAAATTATGAGTTTAGGATGTAATTGCGAAGCGGGTTTGTCTAATACCGGACAACCGAATTGCGTGCCGATTTTTTCGGTTACAAGTGGTCTTATCATGGTGCCGTTAAAAGCAAATGATGGGACGTTAAATGGTCTTGATTTATCGGCAAGTGTTCCGGTTTGGTCGAATTTAATAAATGAAACGGATTCATCGAAAAGATGGTTTCCAATTGGTGCATTTGAAAATGTGGAATTGCCAAAAGCGGATTCACAATTTGAGGAAGCAAATTCAGGAAAAATGGCGTTTTTGCGTCAAGGGAAAAGAAGTTTTTCGGGCGAATTATGGTCGGAGGATTCGACACCAACATTGCTTGGAAAACTACAATTGAATCGATGTGTTGATTTCGGTGTTTACATTGTTGATGTAAATGGAAATTTAATTGGTTCAAAAGCGGATGGGTATCTTTATCCAATACCGGTTGACAATCCATCGTTTGATCCGCGTTTTATGTTTGCAACGGATTCAACTGTTCAAAAACTAATGGTTGGTTTTGACGTTGATAGATTGTTTGATGAATCAACGATGTATATGGTAACACCTGAAGAAGCCGGAATAAATTTCAATGACCTTGATGGTTTGGTTGATGTTAATTTAACGGAAGATTCATTGAGTGCAACAACACTTGTGACAACCGCGACATTTGACTATGGAACGGCGTACAATCCTTTAAAATATAAAGGTGCCGGTTCACCATCGGATTGGGACATTTACGATTCAACCGGTGCGGTTGTTCCCCTCGCAGTAGGTGGGGTTTCTGAAGCACCCGATGGAACATATTCAATCACATTGGTTGGATTATCGGTTGGTGATGTTTATGAATTTAGAACATCGAAAGATGGTTTCGAGGGTAAATTGACATTTACGGCGGTTTAATTTTGACACATAAGTAGTTGAAAGGGGTGGTGATTTTCGTCACCCCTTTTTTACAAAAACTAAAAAAATTGATAAAATGTTTGCAAAATTAAAAATTCCATTTAAGGTCATTTTTAAGCGATTTAAACAACTTTCCTTTTTCGTTAGTATCTTACTATCAAAAACGCGAGAAAGTAAAAAAGTCAGTAGTGGCGAGGTTTACAAAGCCGAAAAAATGCAACCACAAAAAAAGGCGAAAAGCATAAACAAAAAGAAATTAAAAAAAATTCAACGTAAAAAATGAGTTTATTTGGTGATACGGCAATCGGTTATTTGATCCGGCGTGTGGAAACATTGAACGCGGATTTGGTATGGTTGCGAGTATTTCAAAATGAACCTTTTAAACGATGGATTATGGATTTGGTTCGGCAAGACCAATTATTCAAAAAAGGTATTGATGAAACCGGTGATGTTATTGGAACGTATTCGGAAGCAACCGAAATGATGAATCCGCAAAAAGTAGCCGGAACACATTACACACTTTTTGACACCGGTGATTTTTACAATTCATTTGTTATTTTTGTAGGAAAACAAGTTTTTGAAATCGAAGCGGACACGATTAAAATGGAAAATGAAAATTGGTGGGTTCGGAATAATATTTCAAAGGAATCAATTTTAGGATTAACGGATGAAAATAAAGATAAATTGGCTCAAAAGGTTAAGGAAAAATACATCAACGAAGCACGAATATTACTCGGAATTAGATGAAATTCCTTTGCATAATTTTATCAAATGTCAAAAAGGTGAATATGAATTTGTACGAAAAAGTAAGTCAGGAACGAATAAATTGGATGAATCACATTGGTTGGGTATATATGACCAATACATTAAGGAATTCGGTCTTGGTAAATTACACACAAAGTTGTTGGAATCAATGCGAAAAAAAGCAATCCTACAATGTGAATTTGTCGAAAAACGTGACCGATTCAAAATGACTTTGATTGATATGCAAATAACAAAATTAAACGGCATGATGGCAAACGCCGGTTCAGGAATAACGATTGAACAAACATTGATTCATTTATCAAAATGGATGGGACAATGGATTGACATAAAAAAAATAAAGGCAAAAGAATATTTTAATTTGGTTCGCGAATACGAACGATTTAATAAACAAAGCAATGGCAAAGATTAGAGCAAACGAATTATTTGAAAAAGAGGATATTTTTCAAGGCATCCGCGAAAGTGCGGAAAAGACAATGGTCACTTTGGACAAAATCGATGATGAGTTCAAAAAGATTGGTGCAACCTTAAAAAACGATATTTCAAAAGCGAAATTTGGCGGTGCAAAAGAGTTAAAAGAGTTTATGCAAATGGTCGAGAAAGCGAACAATTTGCAACGCGATACAATCAAACTTGAAAAGGAAAAAGCCATTGCCGAACAACAATCGGAAAAACTTAAACAACAAAAAATCCGAACGCAAACCGCCGAAAATAGGCAACAAGAACGGATCAACAAGCAAAAGCAAAAAGCGGTAAAACTTGCAAAGGATGAAAAAGATGCCTATAAACAACTTGTAAAAGCAACAAGGGATTTAAAAAACGAATCAAAAACTTTGGGTGCGGAATTGTTACATCTTGAGCAAACCGGAAAAAAGAACACAAAACAATACCATAAATTAGAACAACAATATAAACGTGTCACAAAATCCGCACAACAAGGTGATGCACAATTAAAAAAACTTGACAAACAAGTCGGTGACAACTTTCGAAATGTTGGAAATTATACCGGTGCATTAAACAAGTTGCGTGGCGGTTTGGCACAATTGGGATTGGCATTTGGAATTGGAACAATTGTTCGAAGTGGTGTTGAATCAATAATTGATTTTGACAAAGCGGTTGCGGATTTAAGTGCAATCACCGGTGCAAGTGGTAAAGACTTACAATTCTTTAAAGAACAAGCAAGGGAATTGGGAATCGAAGTTGATGGTGGTGCAAGTGCAGTTCTTGAAGCATATAAATTAATAGGTTCGGCAAAACCTGAATTGCTTGAAAACGCACAAGCATTGAATGAAGTCACCAAAAGTGCGATTCTATTATCACAAGCATCCGGATTGGATTTGCCTGAAGCATCGAAAAATTTAACAAGTGCATTAAATCAATTTAAAGCACCGGCGGAAGAGTCGGCAAAGTTTGTAAATGTGTTGGCAAATGGTGCGAAATTTGGTTCGGCGGAAATACCACAAATCACCGATGCATTATTGAAATTTGGTGGTGTTGCGGATGGTTTCAACGTGTCAATTGAGGAATCGGTGGCAATGATTGAATTATTAAAACCATCATTTAAAGAAAGTGCGGAAGTTGGTACGGCATTAAGAAACATAATGTTGAAAATGTCCGCACCGGAAGGAACGCCAAAACTTGCAAAAGAATTTGCAAAAGCCGGAATAAATGTAGAAAAACTTTCGGATAAATCATTAACATTTGAAGAGCGTGTTCGGACATTGTTGCCATTATTGGAAGATGAAAATGCATTGGTCAAGGTATTTGGTGCAGAAAATATTGTTGGTGCAAAGGCAATGTTGACACAAGTTGATGCAATTTCCGAAATGGAAAATAAAATGCACACACTTGGAACGGCACAAGAACAAGCAAACACAAGAACGCAAACATTAGGTCATGCATTAACGGAATTAAAAAATGCATTCACCGATTTATTTCTTGGAATAACAGATGGCGAAAATTCGATGCAAGGTTTTACAACATTTATTCAATGGATTGCAACAAATTTACCGCAAATTGTTAGTGTTGTGTATAAATTGATTCGTGCGTTTGTTGTTTATAAAGCGTCTTTAATTGCATTAAATACAATTCAAAAGGTTTATCGAATGGGTTTGTCGGGAATTGGTCAAGCAATAATGCGAAACATACCATTGACAAAGCAATATAATAAGGAACAAAAAAGATTGGTAAAACTAAAAAAAGAAGGAATTACCGAAACAAACCGATTTTCCAACGCATTAAAGGGTGTTGGATGGTCGATTGCAATAAGTCTTGCAATTGAATTTGCAAGTGCATTATGGGATGCGGTAAGCGGTGCAAAGGAATTAAGAGCGGAAGAAGAACGCCGAAATAAACAAAATTCATTAAATGAAGCACAAACAAGAAAATCACAAGATGTTGCGGATGCCGTAACAAAGAAAATATTGGAACGAAAGGAAGAGGAGTTTCGTAAAAATGATTTGTTAATTCGACAAAAAAAATTGGATGCCAATACGCAAAAAGAAAAAAATAAATTAACGAAAGAGGGTTTGCAAAATCAAGCGGATATCGTTACCGGATTAAAAAATGAAACTTTGCAATTAAAAAACAAAGCGGATGCGGAATTAACGAATTTAAAATTAGCTTTAAAAAACGCAAAAAATGCCACAAAAACCGTCCCCAATTATGTATATAATGCACAACGCGATGTGCTTGTAAAATCAGGAACGCGAACAATATCTGCTCGTGATCCGGTAAAAATTGCGTCATTGACCGCAAGAGTTGGTGCAAAGCCGGTTGAAATTCAAGCATTAACAGATTTGTATGGTGAATTGAAAAAAAATGAAGAGGAGTTAATTTTACAAGTAAAAGAAGAAATTGTTCAAAGGGATGCATTAAATAGAACAACAACAAAAGGTGTTTCGACATCAACCGAAACAATAAAAACATTTAACACACAATTAAAAGATACAAATGACTATTTATCAAGGCAAATTGATTTGCAACAACAATTGATTCAAATTGAACAAGACCGCGAATTGATTACGTCACAAAAAGACATTGATGCGGAGTTTGAAAGGCAATTAAAATTAATTGAAGAAACCGGGAAATTTGATGCCAATTTATTAAACCAAATGATTCAAGAAAAAACCAAATTAGAAAAAGGTTTCATTGACCAACGTGTTCAATATGAAATGGATGCCGTTGACCGAAAAATTGAACAAACGGAACAAAAAGAAATGGATGCGTTGATAAAAGAGCGTGACCGGTTACTTGGACAAAAAGACATCACAATAGACGCAATTGATAAAATCAATGCGGATTTTGATATAAAGGATGATGAACTTGTTGAAGAACAAACCCAAAGACGAAAAGACGCGGAAACCGAAAAACTAATAATTCATGAACAAGGAATAAATGACAAAAAAGAATTGGACAATGAAGCATTGGAAAGTTTTGAGGATTACAATCAACAATTGGTTGATTCATCAACCGATGCGGATAAAAAAATATTTGAAACAACGGATGCATTGGTCAAAGCAAGTGCGGATTATTTCATTAAACAATCGAACCGAAAAATTGACGCAATTGAAGAAGAAATTTCGATGGCAGAAAAACAAGCGGACACGTTGCGAACTTTGGCGGAACAAGGAAACATTGATGCAAAAGAATCTTTGGCGGAACAACAAAAAATAATCGCGGAGGGTAATCGCAAAAAGTTAGAAGAACAACAAAGGCAACAACGAATCCAATTGGCTCAAAGTGTTTTTTCAACGTACAATTCAAAAATTCAATCAAATTCAAAAAATCCATTAGCGGAAACAATTCGCGACACACAAGTTTTAAATCAATTCATTCAGTCATTACCAACATTTGAAAGTGGTATTGATGACACCGGAACAAATGGTCGTGGAATCGATGGAAAAGGCGGTTTCCTTTCCGTATTACATCCAAACGAACGTGTTGTGCCAAAAGCATTGAATGAACAAATTGGAGGTCTTACAAACGATGAATTGAGTAATTTGGCAATGGAATACCAAAACGGAAAAATTGTTCGTTCGGATTCACAAGTTTCAAGTGCGTTGGAATTGGCGGTTTTGGTTAATCGATTGGATAATTTAACACAAGTTATTCAGGACAAACCCGAAACAAATATTCAATTGGGTGAAATCACACAAGGTGCAATGGAAATTGTTAAATCAACAAAACAAGGAAACACAATTGTTTATAACAGATACAAAGTAAAATGAGGCATTTCTTAAACAATATTGAAATATCACCGCGAAACCGAAATGAAATTGGTGTTGTTGCGGATTTTTCCGGCAATCCTGAATTCGTTCAATTGAATGTTGATTCGGTTATTTTACCGCGTGAGGCAAACGAATTGATCCGAAACCACATCACGAATGTTGGATTGTTTGAGGGTATTCCATACGATGTTGAAACAAGCGGTGTGACGTTACAATATTACGTTGATTTGGTTGATGGTGTCAAGGTTCGTGACCATGAAATCGAAGTGAAATTAAAAAAGCGTAATGCATTAGATAATTTCAAAGAACGTGCGGATGGAACAACATTTGAATTGATGTTAGAAAAAGGCGTAATTTTTAACACATCCAAAGTTCCGTTTTTTGTAATTAAAGACAATCAAGGTGAATTACTTTTAAATATTGCGATTACCGGTTTCATTATGGGTGAGGCATTAATTCAGGCAACAAAAGAAACGGCGGAAGCATTTAACCAATTGCAAGGTGCATTGACACCATCAATTCCGCCGGAAGTCGATTTGGGGGGTATTCTCGAGGCATCATTGAATTTAATTGTAAAACTTGCATATTATTTCGCCTTGATTATTATTGTCATAAAACTTGCAAAACAATTATTGAACATATTATTTCCATCCAAAAAGTTTTTACCGGCGTGTTATTTTACCGAATTATTAACAAAAGGATGTGAATATCTTGGTTTTACGTTTGAAAGTGATTTATTCAATCAATATCCACATTTTGCATTGTTACCCGTACCATTGACGCGAGATAGGGAAAGCGTGTTTGGTGATATTTCGTTCAATAATCTTGAAACATTTCCATTTTCAAAAGGTGTTCCATCATCATCCGATTCGGTGTCAACATTTGGTCAATTTATCGATTCGCTTGAAACAATGTTTAATGCAAAATTGATTGTTCGCAATGGTGTTGTCAGGATTGAAAGACGCGATTGGCTACAAAACCAAACCATTAACGTAATTGAACCGGCGTTGTCATTACAATCCGATAGGGATAACGAATATACATATAACACCGATGAAATTTGGAAACGATATTACATCCGATATTCTTTGGATTATTCAGATTTACACACACTTGATTCGGTGACATACGACAACCATGATGCGGAATTTTCAACCGAACCTAATTTTCCGGTCACACATGATGATTTAATTACAATAAAAGGATTGAATGAAGTCCCAATTCCGTATTCATTAGGCTCAAGAAAAACGCAATTAAATTTTGTGGAAAAAGTGGCAAGGGAATTATTTGAAACGATTGACAATATTATTAATGTTTTCGGCGGATCATCAAGTTTGACATCACTAATTGATTCAAGGAAAGATTGTTTGCAAATTAGTCAATTATATTTCAGTACAACAAAAGTATTGTATGGACAAACCGGTGCAATTAAACCAAATGAGTTGATTCAGGAACAAAATTATTTTGATTTTATATCCGCAAATTCTTTATGGAACAATTTTCATCAAATAAACGAAATTCAACAAAATGATTTTATAATCATTGAAAATGCACGTATTCGATTAAGTCATTCAGAATTCGTAACTTTGCTAAACAATAATTATGCGGAAATCAATGGTGTTTTGGTTGAAATTTTAAAAATTGAGTGGATTGATGAACAAAGTTTTGCACAAATCACGTACAAACAACGTGAAAACTACGCATCAAACAAGGTGATAACATTAACAATTGATGAATAATGGATGATTTTAAAAATTTAGCAAAAGAAATGTCCAAAAACATGGACAAATTGCGTGAAATAAATCAAAAAGCGTTGGAATCAATAATGGAACACGATCCGGAAAAGGTTTCACAGATTATAAAAGACAATAAAGATTTGCAAAAAGCATTTGATGAAAAAGATTTGAATAAAATAATCAACATACAACAAAAATATGCCGATTACGATAACAAATAATAGTTTTCGCGATATTTGGGGAAACGTCACAACGTATTTACGCGGAAATGTGGGTGATTTTATACAATCGGAATTGTCAATTACCGAAAATATTTCGGTAAATACTGCGGAATCAAATACATTGCAACAAAACGGATTAACAAACATTATCACATGGGTTGGTGGTGATTTTGAATCGGAGGGTTTCAGGAGTGGTCAAACAATTGAAATTTTAAGATATACAATATTAACCGGTGCAACATTAGATTCGACAACAACAACGATTGATTGGGTTTCGGGTTCGGAAATAAAAGTTGCGTCAACTTTGGGTACATGGTACACATTGCCTGATGAAGCGGTGCGAATAATAGCACAAGACCAACGTGATGGTTTGGAATTAAACGTCAATATGGTTGGCAATGGTTCACAAGGTTCGGAATTTTCGTTGATTGATGGTGAGGTCACAACATTTAATTTTGATTTGACCGGTGCGTCACCTTTTCTTGGAACACAAGTTGGTAACAAATCGGGAATGTTTGCGGTAACGTCAAATTTGACTTTAATATCATCAACGGCAACACAAAGATTTTACACTTTGGAAATTAATTTCGAAATGAGTGGGTTGTACAACACCGCAAATTTTGATTTTAACAATTGTTTGAAATTATACGCAAAACAAAGGTGGCAAACAAACATCGGCGAACCCTTTGACAATACCATTGAAATATTTAATGATGATGCCGACACCGGTTGGTTTAATCAACCATTTAACACCGGAGTAATTGACGCAACAATTGTTCAATCGATTTCGGAAATCAGTTATTGTGAACCAACAACAATTGAATTCATTGTGGATTCGGCATCAAGTGATTTTGGTCTTGGTGGTGCTTATGTTTCCGGTCAGGATACATATTATAAGGTTCAACCAAACACCGCGACAAATTACGCAATGATGATTCCAACAACCGATATGTTTGTTGGTCAAAGTTTGGTATCACAAGCAAATGATGAAACGGCGAAATGGTTTTTGGAATATCAATCAATTGTCACAAGCGGAACACAACACACAATCACCGCATTAATCACACCATCACCGGCATTTGCTAATTTTATGGCAAATCGTTCACAAGGTGACCGAACATTCTATTTTTGGTGTCGATTTGGTAACGTGAATTTGTTGGTTTTTAATGGTCAATTAACGTGTTCACCAAAGGAAACGCAACCATTGGAAATGATTGTTTCGGATTATTTTGACCATTCAGAAAACACAACTTTTTCAAGTGATTTGGTAAGGGGTTACACCGGAAATGTTGAAGATGATTTTGCATTTCTTGGAAAGTTTAAATTCCCTGAAAATGTCGAAATGAATTTTTTGAATGCGAGAATTGAAGCGTACAACATTACAAGCGAAGATAAATTTACATTACAACAAGTAAATTTCAATTTGAATGGAATTCCTATTGTAAACAACCAAATGGTTTTGGCATTAGAATCACCGGTTTTGACTGAATTGCCAACAACATCAAAAAAACGTGTTGCATCTTTGACAAACGATTCAACACTTTCAGTTCCGGCGAAATCCTATGGTGTTAATTTATACTTTCCTTACATATATCGTTGGGAAACGTGGATTGCACAAATCAATGCAAATGCGGATTTTTTTCCTGACAAACAAGTTCGGAATTATGTACCATTTGGAAATCAAGATGATTGGAAATTGCGTTTGGTTGTTGAAAATGTGCGAACGGAAACAAACAATTATGGAATCGATGAATTGGTCAATTATCAATACACCGATTTTATAAATATTGATGACTACAATCATGATCCGAATATTTTGCAAGAAATTGAATTATATATCGATAGCACATCACAAAATGTTCAAGTTGTAACGGAGGGATTATTGATGCGAGTTGTGGCAACACACACGTTTGTTGATGGTTCGGCATGGATTACTAATTCAGTTTGGGGAATGATTACTATTGAACCAAAAGAATCGAATCCGCGTTGGATATCATCAACCGCGATTGATTACGACAACAATCTTTCAAATCCATTATTTCCTTTAAGCGGTTTGCGTTGTGATTTGACATTTCCAACACCGGATGTTGCAAGATTGGAATGCTTTTTTGATCCGGACAAAATAGATTTATCAAATGGTGTAAAATTTACATCAAAAATAAAAGGTTGCAATGATGGTGACGTTGTGAAATTAATGACAGACGGACAACAAAAATTGACCACATCAGGACAAACAAAAATAAAAACATAATACAATGGGACAACAAATAAATCAATACACATTAAACCGAACAACATTCGGTGATGATGATTATTATGACATCGACTATTGGGATGGTGCAACATATCAAACCGCAAAAATTAAGGGTTCGGTATTAAAAGCCGGTATAAGTGGAATAGGAATGTATTCACAAACAAGTGCATCGACACCGATAACAAACACAACAACGGAAACATCATTGTTCGATGGTGCAACATCGGTTGGAACATTGCAAGTGTTACCGGCTCAATTCAATATTGGTGATTCATTTCATTGTAAAATTGGTGGATTTGTAAGTTGTTTAAATAATTCGGACGTGACAATTAGGGTGATGTCAAACATCGGAACGCCACAAGAATCAATTCTTGCCGACACCGGCATAATTCAATTGCCGACAATGTCAAATCGGGTTTTTGAAATTGAATTGGATTTTACAATTCGCACACTTGGAAATCCAACACAAGCGTCAATTATCACAATGGGGGAACTTAATTATGTGCAAAATACCGGAACATCATTTGAGGGTTCAAACTTTTGTTTGTTAAATAACACAACTTTCAACACAGTAATTGGAAACAATTTGAACGTAACTTGGGAATGGGCAACGGCAAGTGCGTCAAATTCAATCACAACCGATATTGTTAATTTAAGAAAAACATATTAAAAGATTATGTGCGATTGTCTACAACTTACAATTAGAGCAACAACCGGCCCAACAATTTATGTTGAACCGATTGCCGGAACATACAATGGAAGTTCATATTGGTATTTTACACACGATGGTCAAGATATTTATATTTGGGACATTGGGGGAGGTGGCACATCTTGGTTGTATTCCGATGCTTTAGGTGGCGGAACAACATATGGAAGATTTGCACCATCACCGGCGGTCAGTTGTCCTGAAGCATCATTAAATCCCAATCCGGTTTTGGGTTGGACAGACACTACAACTTTTCCAAATTTAAAGATATTTACAACATTAGGTGTTCCATGTCCGGAGGATAATTGTGGAAATCAAGACCGAACATATAAAAGATATGAATCAATAAAATTGCCGGAAGTGTTTCAAGAACAAGATAGGGGATTAAAGGATTGTTGTTGTAAATACAATGTTTTAGGTGATGCAAGTGGTGATTCATTTAAGAACGATGTCACAAGTGCATGGATAAAATTGAGTGATCCGAGTGATACCGGAACATTTATTTTGAAAAAGAATGGTGTTGCAACAACATACACACCAACATCAAATCAGTTTATAAATGAACAAAATGCACGATATACAACTATTGATTGGGGTGCGGTATTGACATCGGATGGTGTTGGTTGTTACACAATAGAAATTGAATATAATATTTCCGGCGTAATTGGAACGATTGTTTGGGGTACATATATTTTAGAACCATATACAATTCAAAATGCATTGCACACCGCGAGGGTAAAAGCAATATTTAATGGATATCAAGAAATTGAACAAATCAATTTTTCAGGTTCTGAAATTGAATCAACATTTAGGTTTGCCGGTTACATTGGCAATCGACAACCGAACACCGAAATCGATAATATTATTTATCAAAACCGCGAAATGAAACGTGTCATTCGCGAGAATTTAAATAGTTATGAAATATTTACCGATCCGGTTGATGAATGCATTACAAGACCATTGATTGATTTATTTCTTTTAAGTGAAAACCAACTATTCATTTCGGATTATAATGCACACAATCATTCGTATCGTTATCAGGATGTCGCGGTGATTGTTGATGAAAGCCCATCGGTTGAATATTACGATTTTTCAAGAAAAGCAAAATTGACATGTAAAGTTTCCGATAAATTTAAAAATAAACGTACATACTATAAATAAAAGACAATGAAAGGGATGGAAAATTTTGGTGATATTATCGCAATGGGAATTGGAATGTTGGGTGCGTTTCTGAAAGGTCTAAAAAAGCATTTAAAACCGCCGACAATAATTTTGGCGTGTGTCATTGCCGGTATTTTAACCTATTCGGTGACCGGTGTGATTGAAGTGTTTTATCATGAGGCAACACCAAAAATTGTCATTTTAATATCATTTGTTGTTGGTTGGATTTCAAACGAATTGATTTCAACATTGGATAATGCAATCGGTGATTTGTACGAAATTGGAATTCAATATTTAAAAAATAAATTTAATAAAGGGGGTAAAAAATGAAATATGTTTTGTCGATATTTTTATTGGTTAGTACAATGTCATTTGCGGAAAAATGTGACACAACAATCCAATGTTCCGGTAATGTAAAAACAACAACAATTGTCTATGAAAATGATACGTTGTTCCACATGGATCAAAAAGATTCATTGGTTCATGAAGTCATTATTGAAAAAATTATCGAAGTTTCAAACGATGTTTACAAATCCGTAAAACAAAAAGATTATGGTCGTGTGATTTGTGGTTTGTTGATTCTTTGTTTTGTTGGGTATTCATTTTATAAAAGAAAAAAATGTCAGGAAAAAAAGAATTAAATCTTTCGGAAATCAATTTCGTTGGAATGGATGATAACGAATATTTGAGAATTGAAACCGAAAAGAATCAAATATATTTACATCACACCGCCGGACGTTCATCGGGTGTTCGTTGCATTAGACATTGGAACGATGACAAACGTGGTCGCGTGGCAACGTGTGTTGTAATTTCGGGAAAGGATGCAAAGATGTCCAAAGATGGTGAAATTTGTCAAGCATTCAGTTCTAAATATTGGGCATATCATTTGGGAGTAAAAAGCGAAATATTTAAATCACAAGATGTTCCGTACAAATTACTTGATAAAAATTCAATCGGTATTGAAATATGCAATTGGGGATATTTAACGGAACGTGATGGAAAGTTTTACAATTATGTCAATGGTCTTGTTCCTGAAAATGAGGTTACAATTTTAGAAACACCATACAAAAACAAACGATATTGGCATCGATATACTGATGCACAAATTGAATCAGTTCGTCAATTACTTGTATTTTGGCACAAGCGTTATGGCATATCAATCACATACAATGATTGCGATATGTGGCAAGTTTCAAAAAGGGCGTTACGCGGTGAAAATGGGTTGTTTTCACACAATTCGGTGCGTCCTGATAAACTTGATATTTATCCATGTCCACGAATGATTGAAATGCTCAAAGAATTATGAAAATAGAACAACACGAAAAGAACGTCCATGTTTTAAAATTAAAGGGTAATAAATGCCAAATTGCAATGTTGTCCGATTTACATTGGGACAATCCAAAATGCGATTGGAAATTGTTAAAAAAACACATGGATTATTGTTTAGATCATTCTATTCCGATACACATAAACGGCGATTTTTACTGCTGTATGATGGGGAAATTTGACAGAAGAGCATCAAAATCCGGAATTAGACCAATGCACAATGTCGATAATTATTTGGATTCATTAATTGATACAAGTGTTGAATGGTTCAAACCATACGCACATTTAATTGCGTTGGTTTCTTATGGCAATCACGAAACCGCAATCACGAAAGTACATGAAACGGATTTATTGGAAAGATTCGCATCAAAAATGAATTTAAGTGAGGGAACAAATATTCAGGTTGGCGGATATGGTGGTTGGTTAGTTGTTGAATTGGAACAACATGGTGCGGTTCAACCTTTTAGAATAAAATATCATCATGGTTTATCAAAAGGTGCGAGTGTCGTTACAAAGGGTGCTATTGACTTAAGCCGTTCAATGGCAATCACAGAATCAATGGATGTATTTACTCAAGGGCATATACATCAATCAATGTCGCGGAATGATGTACGCGAAACAATCGTTGCAAATAAATCAGGATATCGCGTTAAACCGCAACAAATTCATCACATGATTACCGGAACATATAAAGAGGAATACTTTGGTGTTGGCGGTATGGGTTGGCATTATTCTCGCGGAGCGGAGGCACGTGCATTGGGTGGGCGTTTGTTGACATTATCATTTAAAAGGGTTCAAAACGGAAAAGCAAGAAACATTGTGAAACACGTTGATTCGTGCCGTTTTCCGATGTAATCCGAAAAAAGATAAAATTTTTTTAATTTTTTTTTACTTCCTGAATCCTAATGTTTACAAGGGTTTAAGGAAATCATCACCATTTATTTTAATTTTCAACGAAAAAAAAGTTTGGTGGATTCAAATGTTTGATTAACTTTACAAGTGTCAAGCAATTACAAACAATTAAAAAATAGAAAAAATGGATTCAGTTAAAATAAACAAACAGATTTCAATTATTACAAACAATAGTGTTGTATCGTTTAAAAAGAAATCGGATTTTTGGAAAAGTGATTTTGTAAAAAACACAAAAACATTTCAAGTTACAAGTAGTGTAAACAATAATTCAGTTATAAAAAAATTTAAATCATTTGGATTTATTGTTGATGTGGATAATTCTTGGGGTTTTGATTGGGATGTAAAACTAATTGTACGAAAAAAATAAATAAAACCGGCGGTGTAAAAACCGCCTTTTAAACTTTAAAAAAAATGGAAACAAAAGAACTACAAAAAGCAATCGACACAATGGATCAAATTTCATTTGTGATAAAATCGGCGGAAAACAAAATGCGATATCTTGATGAATCGCGGAAAAATTTAATTGGTTACTTTCCTGAATTGGTAAAAACCTATTCGCACAAAATCGTTATTATGCAAATGTCAATTGAAAGATTAAATCAACGATTGGAACGTCAAACCGAAAACATTAAAAATTTAATAAAAAATTAAAACCATGAAAAGAAAAGAATATCAGAACGCGATTAAAACACTATTATTTGGATTTACATTTGTTTTCATAGCTTGTTGGCTATATTACAAGGCAATGTGGTTGTTATGCTCTTAAAACGCATTAAAATCGATATTAAAATAATTGCATCAATCAAGGAATTGATGAATTGTTTGACAACAAAAAAAAGTTAAAAATCTTTTTTGGCTCGAAATCCCTTATTCCATTGGGGTTTCGGGTTTTTTTATACAATCAAAATGCAATCAAATAAGAAATTAACCGAAATAAAATTTGGTGGTTTAAAATAAATAGTTACCTTTACAAATGTCAAGCAATTACAAACAATAAAAAACACACAATGAAAAATTTAATCGGACAAACAATAAAAGAAATCAAGATAACAGACTATAAAACCGTTGTATACTTTGAGTCAGGTATGAGTCTTCATACTATAATCACAGAGCATGGAGTTAAAACTCAATATTATATAGACTTAGATAGGGAGATAGTAGAGCTTTAATAATCAATAATCAATAAAAACAAATAAAATGGAAAATAAATATTTAATTTGCGGTAATGATTCAGGATTGACCGCAACAAAAAATCTTGAAAACGATTCAATTGAAATTACATTAACGCCATTGATCCGGTCATGGAACAATGAAACCGAAATGGTTGATGTTGAAATTGAAATTGTTTCTGCAATGTATTACACTTATAATTCGCAACATCCGATTGTCCTGAATGAAAAAATGGAAATGGATTTGGATGAACAAGTGGCGGAATATGTCAACAAAAATATCGATTCATTTGATTACGATTTTTATTCAGATGAAAATTATCAACCATCCGATTTCGCATCGGAAATAAACCACAAAGGAAATGAATGATTTAATGCAGTTACAAAACAAAGCCGGTGAAATATTAATCAAGGCAAAAGGACACAAAGGTCGATTGGACATTTACATAAAATATGAATCTTTAGGTGATGAATATATAAAAGACAAAGAGATGTTTAATTCTTTGATGTTGGAATACAAAAAAATTATTAATGAAATTCAAATTTTGGTTTATGAAAAATATGTTTAATTTGTACCGGATCATGAAGTTTTGGAAAACAAAATCAGGTCATTATGACAAAGGTGGTTCATTCAATATAAATCTTTATTTACAATATTTAAAAGCACGACAATAATGGAAAGTTTAATGCAAAAAATCGAATACAAGGTCGCAAAAGATGATTTGTTGCGACAATGCCGAAAACGTGAAAAGGTCTTTAAAAGGATGTTTATTTACAATTTAATGTCGAACCATGACATTCAGGTCACACACATTGGTCGATTCTTTAATCGGAATCATGCGTCAATAATTAATGGTTTGAAAACATACAACAATTTAAAGTCCTCAAAAGATGCCGAATTGATTTCGGTGCTTTCAAATTACATGGAATTTTTTGAACAATATGACATTAAAAAAATTGAATATTCAATTCGAAAGGATGTCGAAAATGCAACAACATTTCGTGACATTGGAATCATGCGGAAAAGATTAGAAAACAATTTGTATTACGATTTAAAACGAAAAAGAAATGGCGGAAAATAAAAAATCTTTTATTCTATATTGTGACATCATTCACACAATCGAAAAACTTGATGATGTTGATGCCGGAAAGCTATTTAAACACGTTTTAGAGTACGTTAATGACATGAATCCTGAAACGAATCATTTGATTACGCAAATCGCATTCGAACCAATTAAACAACAATTGAAACGTGATTTAAAAAAATACGAAAGATTGTGTTCGCAAAATGTAGAAAACGCAAAAAAGCGATGGCAAAATAAAAATGCGACCGCATCCGACCGCATAAAAACCGATGCGAAAAATACCGATAATGAAAATGAAAATGAAAATGATATACTAAAAAGAAAAAATATATTAAAAAAGAAATTGGATGAATACGTTCGGGAATACGGAAAGCAATTAATTTATGACTTTTTTCTTTATTGGTCGGAACATGGTGACAATGACCGAAAGATGCGATTTGAAAAGGAACGAACATTTGGTATCAAGGCAAGGTTGAACACTTGGAAAAATCGTGCAAATGGAAAATATGACAATCCAAATCAAAAATTTAAATCCGCGTGGTCATGAAAGATTTTAAAATTACAAAGTCCGGTGATGTCATTGATAAACTTTTTATTTATCGGGACAAATATCACGAACGCGGAAAATATCTTGGATTCAAAAACTTACATGACCATTATTCAATGATGTTGGGAAATTGCACCGATTGGTCGGGTTTCCCGATGTCAGGAAAAACACAATTTTTAATGGAATGTTTATTGAACACATCAAAATTCTATGGTTGGAAACATTTGGTTTATTTTCCTGATGTTGGAAATCAAGTTGAAATAATTGCGGATTTGATTCATAAGGTCACCGGAAAAACATTTGATCCGGAAAAGATTAACGCAATACAAGACCATGAAATTGTCAAATCGATTGATTGGATAACCGAACATTTTAAAGTGCTTACAAAACGTAATGTAAAAGCAAAATTGTCACCTTATCAATTTTGGGATTATGCGGTTGAATTAAAGAAATCGGAGGGTTTGGAAACGGCATCAATTGATTCGTGGAAAGATATGTATCACGACACATCAAGATTTGCAAGGGATGACAAATATTTGGAGGATGTTTTATCGTATCGCAATCACATCGCGGAAAATAATGAATTGCATTTGCACACAATTATTCATCCAAAATTGACCGAAAAAGAAAATGGAATTCGCAAATCCCCAAATCCATATGACCTCAAAGGAGGAAGTGAATGGATCAACAATGGAAAAAACATGATTACGATACACCGCGAGGATATTACAACGAATAATGTTGATGTATATTTTCATAAAATCAAACCACGTTCGAATGGAAATGTTGGTCGGATTCAAATGTTTTTTGACATCAATAAATTTGTATATTATGACGAAATTGGTATTCATCGCGAAAAGGTATTTGCACAAAAACAATAAAAAATGGAAGTGAATGTATTATTGGCACAAATAGATTTGAAAGCAAATATTTTAAAAATCCAAAGTTCATTGGAGGAAATAAAATTGAAACAACCGCATCGAACGGATGTAATTAATTCAATGCAACAATCGGAACGTGATTTGATTTGTGTCCTGAATACAATGCAAAAAATGGAAAGTGAATTACAAATACAACACAACCGAATTATGTCATTAGAACGATTAAATTTGGAATTAAAAACACAAATAAAAACATTAAAATTTTGAAAACAATATCAGTTGGTTCGGATTTTTCCGGTGTTGGTGCATTTGATTTTGCAATTCAACGTGTTGCGGAACAAAAAGGTTTTAACGTGAAAAATATATTTGCGTGTGATTGGGACAAATTTGCACGGCAAAGTTATTTGGCAAATCATGATGCACCGGAATATTATCCGCACGATGTTTATGAAAGGGATATTCCCAAACAACCTTTGGATTTTTATATGTCATCACCGCCATGTCAAGGTTTCAGTCTTTCCGGATCACGAAAATCAAAAGAAGATGATAAAAGAAATATTTTGTTTTATAATTCACACGAATTTATTGTCAAGAACAAACCACGATATTTTGTTTTTGAAAATGTTCGTGGTTTAATGAGTCACGAAAACGGAAACACATTTCAGGAATGGATTAATTTATTGGGAGGCAAAAGTGTTAATGGTTTGCCGGTATTATTTCCACACGATAAAAGTGTACCATATCACATTTATTATGCAGTATTAAACACAAAGAAAATTGCAAACATTCCACAAAATCGTGAACGTGTTTTCATTATTGGAATTCGTGATGATGCGGATAATAATTTTAGATTTCCTATTGAACAACCTTTGACAATTAAATTAAAAGATTTATTGGAGGACAATGTTAATAAAAAATATTTTTTGTCGTATAAAATGATAAAGTATTTTTTAAATAATACTAAAAAACAAAAAGAAAAAGGTAATGGCTTTAAATGGTCACCAATGGAAAAAGACGAAACATATTTGTGTAATGCAGTCACAACAAAATTTGGTTCACGAATGGATGACACATTTTTAAAAATACCAACAAATAATAAAAAAGGTTTTGAAAAATTGTATTTAGATGATAGTTTAAATTTGGATTTTGTAAAAAGCACGACACGAAGAGGGAGGGTTGGGCATAAAGTATCACAAACAATTGATACACATAGCAATATTGGAGTCTTTAGAAAATACAAATTAAAAAGACTGAATAATTTTTTATCCGAAACACATTTACCTGATGATAAAGTTTTAACAATTGATTGTTATAGTAAAAGTTTATCGACACAAGTTGGTTGCATTACCACAAAGCATGATTCATCACCAAACAATTTTTTGTGGGATTCTTATTTTATAAGAAGATTAACACCGCGTGAATGTTTCAGGTTACAAGGTTTTAATGATGATTTTAAATTCGTTGTTAGTGATGCACAATTGTACAAACAAGCCGGGAATTCAATCACAATTGATGTATTGGAAAAAATATTAAATAATTTCAATTTTTAGATGCGTTGTAAAAATTGCAAACAAATATTCGAACCAAAGCATTTCAATCAAAAGTATTGTTTCAATCCTGAATGCGTTTCGGTATGGGTTGAAAAATCAAAAAAAGACAATTGGAAAAAGCTAAAAAAAAAGATGAATGCGGAATTGGAAACAACACAAGATTTGATGAAAAAATGTCAATCGGTTTTTAATCGTTGGGTTCGATTAAGGGATGCCGGATTGCCATGCATAACGTGTGAAAAACCATTGGGTGACAAATACGATGCATCGCATTATTTTAGTTCGGGAGGTCACAAATCAGTCACGTTTGATCCGGACAATGTTCATTCAAGTTGTGTGTATTGCAATAGATATTTGCATGGTAACTTGATTAAATATCAAGAAAACATTGTAAAAAAAATCGGTGCGGAAAGATTGTTTGAATTACATGAAAAAGCACATGAAACACGAAAATATTCAAAAGATGAATTGCGTGATTTAATCGAATTTTATAAGGAATTGATAAAAAAATTGCAAAAAAAGTGATTTATTTTTGTTTGATGCTTGTTATATTTAAATAAAGTTGTATATTGCGGTGTCAAACAATTAATGAGATGGAAAACAACTTTGCAAAATACCGATTAGTAAATCAAAAATCAAAAGGATATAAAGGTTTATATAAAAAACTTTTCACAATATTGAACAAGGATTCAATATTTGCCGAATGTTATGAGGAATCAATGTCATTTGATGGGGATGACATGATTGTTGAAACAACATGGTCGGATGAATTAGAAACATTACCAAAGGGAATAATTAAAATAAAATAAATAAATAAAAATGGAAAAGAAAACAACAAAAAAAACAACTAAAAAAACAATGTCATTCGTTGACAAAATCATTTGGATACAATCGGAATTGAAAGCACCAAAAAATCAATTCAATTCTTTTGGTAAATACAAATATCGTTCTTTAGAGGATATACAAACCGCATTGAAACCGCATTTGGCGAAACATGGTTTGTTCATGGTATTTGAAGATGAAATAATGGAATTGGGCGGTGTTATATTCGTTCAATCAACGTGTGTTGTTGGTGATGGAAAGGATAAATTGACAACTAAAGCACAAGCCGGTATTGATCCGAGCAAAAAAGGAATGGATTTGGCACAATGTTTTGGTTCATCATCATCGTATTCGCGGAAATACTCATGCGGTGCAATGTGGTTAATCGATGACCAAAAAGATAGTGACGCGACAAACACACATGGAAAACAATCCGCACCGGTAAACACTAAAAAAACACTACCGGATGCACAATTTATTCGAATGTGTGGTGCAATACAAAAAGGTGATTACACCATTGAAAAAGCAAAAAAGGAATTTGCATTGACTGACAAACAAATTGTTGAACTTAAAAACATTGAATTATGAAAAAGCATAATTGGTTGGTCAGACCATCACAACTTGGTGCATTAATGACAAAAGGTCGCGGAAAAGAATTCGGTGACACCGCATTAAAAATGATTCAGGAAAGCGTATTATTTCACAAATACGGAATTGAACCGCCAATGATAACATCAAAACATTTGGAAAAGGGCATTTTAAACGAACGTGAGGGAATGCAATTGGCAAAAGATGTGTTTGATTGGGATATCGATATCGATGCACCAAAAGTTCGTTTATTCAATGATTATTTAACCGGCGAACCTGACATTAATCAATCAATATTGGGTGACATCAAATGTTCGTTTTCATCGCATACATATTTCAAAACATTTTTTGATACCGAAGTCAAAAACAAGGCATATTTGCATCAAATGAATGCTTACATGATGCTTTCAGGACACAAGCAATGCGAATTGGTGTATTGTTTAACAAACACACCGGATCACATTATCGCGGATGAAATTCAAAAAGTCACATATCAATTGTTAAAAGAACCAAAATACACCGAAAAAGGAATGGAGGATGCATTTACAATGGCGGAAATGGAAGCGGAAAGGCGTGTGATGTCAGATTCAATATTTGATAAAATACCAAAACACAAACGCGTTAAAAGGTTCATAATCGAACGCGATGATGAATTGATTGAACAAATATGTGAACGAATAGAACGTGCAAGGGAATTGTTTGATGAAATGTTTGAACAAGTTTAAAGCGATATGAACGATTATTTAATTCACTATGTAGTCTACAAGCACAACAAGGCATTAAAGCCATTAGAAACGCTTAAAATGACAATTAAGGCATATTGCAAGGCAAATGCAAAAGAACAATTTCCGTATTGGAACGGATTAATCAAAAAAATCGAAAGATTATGACAAAAAAATATCTTTTAATACAATATTCGAATGGTGTTGATATTATGGAATTTAACAATCAAGATGATTTGATGAATTATTTTAACATCAACATTCAACAATGTGAAGATTTCACCGAAGCGGAAACATACGGAACATTGTTAATTCATGCCAAAGTACATGAAATTGAAATCGTTGAAATTGACATCGACATCAATGATGATGATTTTAGCAAAACAAATGTCGATATAAAAACAAGTAAACAATTAATAAATAAATAAATATGAACGTACAAGGTACAATTTACAAAGTGGGCGAAGTCCAAAAAATTAGTGAAAAATTTCAGAAACGCGAGGTCGTAATTCGCACCGGTGGTGATTATCCACAATTAATCGGTTGTCAGTTGACACAAGACAAATGCATTTTGCTTGATGAATCAAATGTCGGTGATGAAATTGATGCGTCAATCAATATTCGTGGTCGTGAATGGACAAATCCAAAAGACAATTCCGTTAAATATTTTAACACCATTGAAATTTGGAAAGTGGAAACAATCAAAGTTGAACAAAACGCACCGGAACAACCTACAAAAGTAAGTGAACCGGATGATGATATGCCGTTTTAATGAAATTACTCTTATCAAGTATAAACAAAGAATTGCGAAAAGCAATCAATGACCATTTGAAAAACACCGGTAAATCCTTGAACCAATTTTGCAAGGATGCCGGTGTTCAACAAAACCAAATGTGGATGTTCCTAAATCGTATTGATCCGGAACGTGGTTTGCATTCAAAAACAATTCAGAAAATCGGAAAATATTTTGAAAATAAGGTTTGAAAGCGAAAAAGACGTTGAAAATGAATTAAAAGTCATGAATCGCATTTGTCCTGATGGACAATTTAAAAAATTAGGTGAACATGATTTGGATTTTTTGGTTTACGATTTTAAAAACCATAAAAAAACCGGTTTGTGTTACATTGAGATAAAATGTTATAATGGAAATCATGATGATTATCCGACAACAATGGTTTCATGCATAAAGTACCGGAAAATGATGGAAAAACCATTGCCAACATACTTGTTCATTCAATGGAAAGATAAATTGGTTTACATCAACCGGAATGAAATAAGCGGTGAAAAACGTGTTGGTGGTCGTAAAGTTCGCGAGGGTTCGTCTAATGACCAAGAAATGATGATTTTTGTGCCAAATGAAAAATTCAAATTTTATGAATAACTTTGTTACATGGTTGTTCAATATCGAAATGGTTATCCGATTAGAGTATCAATTGAAAAATTGTTGGATGACTGCGGTATTGATGCCGGAACAATACAATTTTGTGCAGATTACACAATTAAACGTGCCGGAATACTATGGAAAGCACATTCACTTGATGATAAATTAAATGAATTTGTTAATTTAGCGGAAAATAATGGAATCAAAATTGCACGAACAAAGTTTTTTGGACAAATTCATTCAATATGGTTTGAAAAGCAAAAGGATAAAAACAATGAATGATGGATATCCTTTCATAAATGATGAAACGTGTGAATTTTTGGTCGATTTGTATTTGATTAAAGACACAAAAGTTGAAATGCGTGTGTCACCTTTTATGTTGCCGGTTGGATCACGATTCGAACACCAATCAGGAACGTATGAAGTGATGGAAATATTGACAAAGCATGGCGGAATTCAATTAATGTGCGAATGCGTATTTAATGACACAACATTGTTCAACATAGTTAATAATATGAGGAACAATAATAACTAAATAGGGGGCATGGTTTTCGATAATTGTTTGACGATAATATCTAAAATTTCCATTTTTTCCATGTCCCTTTCTTTTAAAATAATGAAATGAAAACATCCGTTTTAAAGCAAGATAAAATTAAACGTACCGGAATACATTCGAAAACGAAAACAAGTCGTTTAAAGACGTCTAAAAACTATAAGAAACGATACAAAGGTCAAGGTAAAAAGTAAAACACTATGAATAACAAGATAAAACAAGTATTAAGAGCAATTGCCGGATTTATATTATTACCAATATTCATTGCAATATTCATGTGTGACCGGTTCATCCTGATATTCCTTTTTTGGATGGAATCAAAACGATTGAAAATTTGGTTGGACAACACACAAATGTTCATGTATTCATTGTTAAGGGTGTTCACTTGCCTTGTATTGTATTCCCTTTTTAAATTGGTTCAAATGTGGTTATTCTAAAAATCATTAACTTTGTTTTATGCCGAACAAAAAAGAACATAGTAAAAAAGAAAAAGCCATAAAAGACGCATTAATTCAGGCAATGCAAAAATCAATGGGTGTTGTTACGGAAGCGTGTAAGGTTGCCGGTCATGGTCGCACAACCTTTTATAAGTATTACAATACTGATCCGGTATTTCAAAAGGCGTGTGATGAATGCGAACATATTGCTTTGGATTTTGCCGAATCACAACTATATAAACAAATCAAAGATGGTTCAACAACCGCGACAATATTCTATTTAAAGACCAAAGGAAAACAACGTGGATATGTTGAACGTCAACAAATCGATATCAACAAAGGACAACCGGATTTGTCACATTTATCATCGGATGACCTGATTGCATTATTGAATGAGTAATGAACTAATTGATGCCGGAAAAGAATTGGTTCGCATTGAATTAGCGAAACGATATTTTTGGCGGTTTTGTTTGTTTTATGACCATGATTTTTTTTCACAACGTAAATTTTTTACGGACATCGCACAATCCTTTCAGGACATTGAGGAGGGCAAAATAAAATCATTGTCGGTATCATTACCGCCTCGTGCCGGAAAGTCATATTTGACATCATTATTTTGTGCATGGACATTAGGCAGAAATCCGGATCAATCGGTCATGCGGAACACTTGCACCGCTACATTGTACTTAAAATTCTCTTATGACGTTCGTGCAATACTCAAATCGGATAAATTTATGCGTGTCTTTAAGGATGTCAGGTTGTCAGATGACAAAGCGAATTTGCAAGGATGGAACACCAACAAATCAAAACAAGTTGGATATTTTGGTGCGGGTGTTGGCGGAACAATCATTGGATTCGGAGCAACAAAGGTTGGTATCACCGATGACTTATATCGCGGTATTGAGGATGCATTGAGTGACACCATAAATGACCGCATACACCAATGGAAGCAATCGACACATGATTCACGTTTTGAATCGGGATGCTCACGAATAGACATTGGAACACGTTGGTCATTGAACGATGTCATTGGTCGCAATTACGAACAAGGCATTTATGACCGGTCAATAAGCATTCCGGCATTAACTGAAAGCGGTGAATCCTTTTGTCCTGATGTCATGACAACACAAGAGTTCATTGACAAGCGTAAACACACCGCAAAGGAAATATGGATGGCGGAATATATGCAAGAACCTATTGATGTAAAAGGTCGATTATTTAACGAATTAACATTCATTGATCCGGACAAATTTGAACAACTTACAAAGGAACATCCAATTGAAGGGTGTGTCGCATATATTGATGTTGCGGACATGGGAGCGGATTACACCGCAATGTCGATTTGTGCCGTTGTAAACAACCAATTCTATTTGGTCGATTACCTGATGTCAAAAGCCAACACCGATGTCACAATTCCTTTGTGTGCGTCTAAACTGAATCAATGGGGTGCATCGTATTGTCGTGTCGAATCAAATTCAATGGGTGCGATGTTTGGTCGACATCTACAAAAGGAAACAAGCACAAAGATATTGCAAGTACATAACACCACAAACAAACAAACGCGAATCATTATGCAATCCGCATTCGTACAAAACAAATTTACGTTCCTGAAACAAACCGACGAATCATGTGAATTGTTTATTAGCAATGTAATGAGTTATTCAAAAGAGGGTAAAAACAAAAACGATGATGCACCGGATTGTATTGCCGGTTTAGGATTATTCGTTCAATCGATGTTCCGAAATCTTGTTTAATTTTTAATCAAATCAAATGTTTAAAATTTAATCATTAACTTTGTAACACAATGAAATTATAATGCAACAAAATTTTTGGGAAAAGTTTTTCGGAATTCGGATCAATCAAGATAACCGATACATTAATGATTGGTCACGAATGTTTCAAATGCAATCGCAAATTTGGGGAAAAAAGGATGCGGTGTGGATTGACACGAATAACGCATGGGAATTGTATATCGAAATTCCTGAATTACGTGCGGTAATTGAAAAACGTGCGTCAATGATGTCCGCAAATGTTCCATGTCTATATGACAAAAATGGTGACAAAGTTGAATCACATTGGATGATTGACATGATTAAACATCCAAACGCGATACAATCATGGTCGGATGTGGTGTTTTCTATTGGTGTTCAGGATGCATTGTATTCAAATACATTTTGTTATTCACCTGAAAGGATTGGAGGCATTCACAACTTGTTTGTTCCATTACCGGCAAACAAAGTAAAGATTCATTTGACCGGCAAGAAATTGAAACAAATGGATGCGGAAGATTTGGTTGATAAATTTACATTCAAATACGATGACCATTCCACAGAACGCATTGATTGGCGTGACATGGTGTATTTGGTCACCGATGATGGAATGAACATCATCAAACCAATATCAAGGATTGAAACATTGAAATATCCGTTGTCTAATATCAAAGCACAATATCACAAGCGAAATGTGTTGTTGGAAAACATTGGTGCAATCGGAATACTTTCGGCACAAAATAATGATTTGGGGGGTGCGATACCAATGACACCGGAAGAAAAAAAGAAGATTCAAAAGGATTGGTACAATAGACAAAAGGATGAGGTAATAATAACGGAAGCAAATGTGGATTGGAAACCAATGTCATATCCAACAAAAGATTTATTGTTGTTTGAGGAGTTAACGGCGGACAAACTTGCATTGATTGATGCGTTCGGATTGTCATATCACATATTTAGTTCGGATAAAGGTTCGACATTTACCAATGTTCGTGATTCGATCCGAATGGTTTATCAGGACACAATCATTCCTGAAACACAACAAATGTACGATTCAATCATGAAGCAATTTGGATTGGATGCGGATGGTTACTATTTAAAAGCGGATTTTTCACATTTGCCGGTGTTACAAGATGACATGGAAAGCAAGGCAATAACGCAAAAGATAAAAGCCGAAACACTTGAAAAAATTGTTGGTTTAGGTGTTGAATTAACACCGGATGAAATAAAAATATTAACGGATTTAAATACTCAAAAATAATGGGAAATTCACAATTGGATGCGATTGAAGAAATGGCATTACAAAATGGAACGTATGTTGTAAATGATACAACGGAATTCACCGCGTCAATTGATGCAATTTATGTTGCGGAAGATTCGGTGTTTACATCAATTAAAGTTGGTGGTGGTGACCGGAAAGATGATTACATTTCGACATCAGGCGGAACAATAAAAGCCGGTGTGATTATCGCACCAATTAGAGGTGTAAAATTTAGCGGTGTCCAATTGACATCCGGATCAATTGTTGTAATTAGAATGTAAAAATATGTTTTATTCGAATGGTGCATATAGTTTGTTTAAAGTTGACACACCGGTAATTTCCGGAGGTGCAACACCGCCATCATTTCAGGATATTTATTCATATGAATTTGATGGTGTTGATGATTATATTGATTGTAATAGTGCATCAAGTTCCATTAGTGGAGACAATGAGGGGACTGTTTCTTTATGGTTGCAACCTAATGACATTGTAAATGGACAAAGAATAATTTGTTTTAGTGCATCCACACAAACAAGACAATACTTAAACTTGACATTAACTGCAAGTGGTTTTCAGGTAGATATGAGAACATCTTCTTTTTCAACTACGGGATTTTCAGTCATTACAGACGTTAATCCTTTTAGTTTAGGAACTTGGATACATTTAGCAATAGTACAAGATGGAGTAAGTCCACAACTATATGTTGATGGTGTAGCAGTAGCACAAACATTTACAGTGCCTGACAATGACCAAAAGTGGTTAAATGATATGGGAAGTTTTGACTCTATAAACATAGGTAGACTTTTTACATCTGATTTAGACCAAAATTATTTTGATGGATTAGTAGACGAGGTTTCCTATTTTAGTAGTGCCTTAAGTTCTACCGACATAGAAACTATATACAACAATGGAGTTCCTAACAACTTAAATGAATTAAGTACATTACCAACAATATGGTATCGAATGGGCGAAGAAGCAACATTTGATGGTTCAAATTGGACATTAACGGATCAAGGTAGCGGTGGCAATAATGCGACAACACAAAACATGGCGGAAGCGTCAAGGGTTTTGGATGTACCGCCAACATTCAACACTAAATCCATATTACTTGATGGAATTGATGACGCAGTAGTTATAGGCACTGCAAGTTTAGGAATTACATCTACAATAAGCGTTTCCGCTTGGGTTAAAATACCCACAACAAATACAGGTGGAGGAGGTACAAATATTCAAGTAATTATTGCAGAAGACACAACGGGAAGTGGTCAAAGAAATTGGAATTTGTTTTGGAGAGGTGGAGGCATAGATAGTTTTTATTTTGCTATACACAATACAAATTTATCATCTTCATCTGCACAAAGTGTAGGAGTTACTCCCAATAGCGGACAATGGATTCATATATTAGCAACTTATGACGGAACGGCAAACGCTAACGGCATTAAATTATACATTGATGGTGTTCCAAATGCACAAGGTACTGCATCAAGTACGGGCATTAATTCCTTTACATCTTCAGAGCCAAATATAGGCAGATTAACAGGTCAAAACCAATGGAATTTTGAAGGCAACATAGACGAGGTTTCCGTATGGAATTCAGAATTATCAGCAAGTGATGTGACAAGTATTTACAATAGCGGTGTACCTAACAACTTAAATGATTTAAGCACACCACCATTATCTTGGTGGCGATGTGGTGATGGTGATACAAGTCCAACATTAACAGATAACGGAAGCGGTGGTAATGATGGAACAATGACAAACTTTACAACTTTTAGCACAGATGTGCCAACATAAAAACAATAATTAAAAAATAAAATATGTCACATTTACCGGACACATACATAATTGTAAACAATGCGGACTTGCTCAATGTAGACTTTTCACAAGTTGGTGAAACAAGTGAAAACACAATTCGAAAAAGTCTTGATGAAACATTGTTTGTTTTGAAATACGAACAAGAACACGAACCGACATTCATAATCGATGGAACGATTGTTCCGGTTGAAACATTAAGTCATGCGGAATGTTTGACGTTGATGTCAAGTCCTGAATGGACAGAACCCGAACCGGTAATTGAATAAAACATTATAAGATGAAAAACAACTTTTACAATTTAAAGGAATCTTTTGAAATAAAAGATATTGACACCGGATCAAGGCAAGTGGCGGTGTATCTTTCAAAATTTGATGCAATTGATTCCGACATGGACATCATCAAAAAAGGTGCATTTAAAAAATCCTTAAAAGAACGCGGAATAAAATCAACGTCAAATCGAAAGATTGCTTTTTTACGTCATCATGATTGGGAAAAGCAAATCGGAAAATTTGTTGAATTGGCGGAAGATGATTTCGGTCTTTATGCCGTTGGTCAACTTGGTCGTTCAACCGATGGTGATGATGCATTCATGGATTATCAGGATGGTATTATCAAGGAACATTCAATCGGATTTCAATACATACCGGACAAAATAAAGTTCGTAAAAGATGATACAATAAAAGGTGGGGGATATAACGAGATTAAAGAACTTATTCTTTGGGAGGGTTCGGCGGTCACCTTTGGTTCAAATGAACACACACACGTTGTCGGAATGAAAGGTCAAGAAAAAACCGACCACATTCAAAAGATAACAAACGATTTAAATCTTTGCATTCGTGCCATTACAAACGGAAAAGGAACGGATGAAAGATTGCATGAATTGGAAATGAAAATCAAATATTTAAATAGTCAATTAATTTTACTTGCAACGAATGATCCGGTCATTGACCAATCAAACGAAATCAAGTCAGAAGAGATTATCAAACCATTTGATTGGAATGCCGTTGTGCAAAAGATGAACAAATAAATAATTTTAAATTTTAAAACTTAAAAACGTGGAAAACACAAATTTAACACCGGAACAAGTCATCGAAAAATTAGATGGAATGTTTACGGAAAAAATGACAAATGTGCCAACGAACGATGATGTGAAAGCATTAAAAGAGGAGTTGGAAGCATTAAAAGGTCTTGAGGCAAAGAATCAGGACATTGAAAAAAGTATTGCAAAATTCGAAGGAAGAATTGAGGCAATGAGTGAAAAAGCGGTTGAACCTAAATTGGAAAAACTTTCATTAGGAAAAGCAATTGCAAAAACCTACACCGACAACATCGAAAAAATCAAGGATGCGGTTGAAAAAGGGACAAAAATTAGTCTTTCTGTAAAGGATACAACAATCGCGGATTATACCGGTGATTATGCTTTAACTGATTTTGATTCGGAAGTTGATAGAACGGTTCGTAATCGTTACGGAATTCTCGAAAATGTCAACACCGGTGCAACGGATTCAAAGTTCGTTACATATGTTCAACAAACCGCAGATTCCGATGGAAGATGGGTTGGCGAGGGTGTCGCAAAAACTGAAAGCGAACCAACATGGTCAGAAATTTCGGAGGAAGTTAAGAAATTAGCAACTTATGTGAAAGTTTCAAAAGAAATGTTGGAAGATTTATCATTCATTCGTGGTGAAATAAACAACGATTTAATGTCGGGAGTTCGTGAATCAATCGAAAACGCATTATTGAATGGTGCGGGTGGTACATCAATCAATGGTCTTTTGGACGCATCTATGGGATTACCAACATTCGGTGCGGGTGTATTTGCAAACGCAATTCAGGATGCGAACATTTCCGATTTATTAAGATGTGTAAAGGCACAAATTGAAGCGGTTAATTTCACACCAACACACGTTGTTTTGAATCCACAAGATATCGCGACAATTCAATTGACGAAAGGTTCGGATTCAACATATACATATCCAATGTATTTACCAACACAAAGTGGTGATGGTGAAATGATTATCGCCGGAATGCGTGTAATTAGTTCAACTTATATGACTGCCGGAAATTATCTTGTTGGTGATTTAAGCAAAGTGAACGTAAAATTCAGAAACAACATCAATATGAGTGTTGGTCTTGATGCGGATGATTTCACAAGAAACATGATAACAATTTTGGCGGAAGCAAGATTGGTGTCATATGTGAAAAACAATCAAAAACCGGCGTTTGTTTATGGTGATATTAGTGATGATATTGATTTAATTTTAGCACCTTAATAACTTTTAAACACACATCATGGAAAGTAAAAAACCAATAAAAAACAAGTCAAGAAAAAAGAAACCGGTCAATGTAAAGGTCGACACGAAAAATGTTGATGTTGAATTTGATAGGGATGAAAATGGTGATGTCGAATTTGATATTGATACCAAAAAATTTGATGCACACTATTCAAAAAAGGGTGACGAATACACATTGGAAGTTGATATTGATAACGATGGCATTTATGACTTTGTCGCAAATGGGGATGCGTCTTTCATGAAAAAGAATCAAGTGTGGAAAGTGACCGGAAAGGTTTTAAAATTGTGGCTCAAATCTAAATTTGGAAAAAGGAAAAAATAATGGCTCTAATAACAACATCGGATTTCATTAATAAGTGGGAATTAAGTACCGGAATGTATTCAACAAATAAGTTGACTGAATATATTGAAAGATACGAACAACAATATTTGCGTCAACTTTTCGGAGTTGATTTATATAATGCTTTCGTGTCCGATTTGGATTCAAACATTCCGCAATCACCGAACTTTAAATTGGTGTTTGATCCGCTTTATGTTGATGAAAATCTTTATTACATGATTGAAAGTCGTGGAATTTTAGATATGTTAAAAGGGTTTATTTATTTCGAGTATGCAAAGGATTTGATGAATCAACAAACACCATTTGGAAACGTACAACAAACAACCGAAAATTCAGTTGTTGTGAACACCTTGCAAACGATGATGTATGCAAGATATAACGAATCGATTACAACGTATCAAAACATTCGTAACTATATGTTACTGAATGGTTCGTTGGCAATTGGTCAAGTGGTCACAATAGCGTTGAACAATGCCGGAAGTGGTTACACAACATCAACGGATGTTGCGACAACCGGCGGAAGTGGTTCAGGATGTTCGGTTGATATTGTTGAAACCGGTGGTGTAATTGATTCGGTCACGATTAACAAGGTCGGAAAAGGTTACAAAGTTGGCGAAACATTGACAATCGTTGGCGGAAACAATGATGGAACGATTACAATTTCCTATGTTGGAAAGGGTGATTTTTCAGATTATAATGGTATTGACAAAGGAACGGCATATTGGATATGACAAAAGAAATCACACAAATCATCAATGGTTTGATTTCAGACATCGACAACACGATTGATGGTGTATGGGATGCGATAAATGAACGAACAAATGTTTGCAAAACAAAATGGTCGCGTGTCGGCAAAATTGTTTCGGATGACATTGGACGCGAATATCGTGTAACGGAAATTGAAATCGATGAGTGGATAAAGGCAACACCGGTTGATCCGGCAAATCTTGATCCGTTGAATGGTGTGATTTATCTTTCAAGTCCTTTTTATATATCAGGAACAAAGATTGCAACCAACAATGAATGGACATTGAGTTCAAACAACTTGACCGAAAAAACGCCGTTGGCGTGGTTGCTTGAAATCATTCGTGTGCAAAAATTTGGTCGCGGAAACACGATTGACTTTGAAAGCAACATTCGATTGTTTTTTTTGGATGAAACCGATATTCGGAATTATTACACAAAAGACCATCGCGAGAATGTTGTTTATCCGATGCAAAATTTAGCAATGGAGTTCATTGAAGTCATTCAAAAGAATCGACAATTTGCAACACTTGATGAATGGGAATTGATTACATTTTCAAGATTCGGTGTTGAACAAGACAACGGAATGTTTCAAAACATACTTGATGCAAATTTAAGTGGTGTGGAATTACGAGTTAATTTGACAAAATACAAAGTGAATTGCAAATGTTAATTCACAAAGGGTGGTCACCTGATAACCAAAAATTTTAATACTAATACTCTAAAAAAAATAAAATTATGAGTTTAGGATGTAATTGCGAAGCGGGTTTGTCTAATACCGGACAACCGAATTGCGTGCCGATTTTTTCGGTTACAAGTGGTCTTATCATGGTGCCGTTAAAAGCAAATGATGGGACGTTAAATGGTCTTGATTTATCGGCAAGTGTTCCGGTTTGGTCGAATTTAATAAATGAAACGGATTCATCGAAAAGATGGTTTCCAATTGGTGCATTTGAAAATGTGGAATTGCCAAAAGCGGATTCACAATTTGAGGAAGCAAATTCAGGAAAAATGGCGTTTTTGCGTCAAGGGAAAAGAAGTTTTTCGGGCGAATTATGGTCGGAGGATTCGACACCAACATTGCTTGGAAAACTACAATTGAATCGATGTGTTGATTTCGGTGTTTACATTGTTGATGTAAATGGAAATTTAATTGGTTCAAAAGCGGATGGGTATCTTTATCCAATACCGGTTGACAATCCATCGTTTGATCCGCGTTTTATGTTTGCAACGGATTCAACTGTTCAAAAACTAATGGTTGGTTTTGACGTTGATAGATTGTTTGATGAATCAACGATGTATATGGTAACACCTGAAGAAGCCGGAATAAATTTCAATGACCTTGATGGTTTGGTTGATGTTAATTTAACGGAAGATTCATTGAGTGCAACAACACTTGTGACAACCGCGACATTTGACTATGGAACGGCGTACAATCCTTTAAAATATAAAGGTGCCGGTTCACCATCGGATTGGGACATTTACGATTCAACCGGTGCGGTTGTTCCCCTCGCAGTAGGTGGGGTTTCTGAAGCACCCGATGGAACATATTCAATCACATTGGTTGGATTATCGGTTGGTGATGTTTATGAATTTAGAACATCGAAAGATGGTTTCGAGGGTAAATTGACATTTACGGCGGTTTAATTTTGACACATAAGTAGTTGAAAGGGGTGGTGATTTTCGTCACCCCTTTTTTACAAAAACTAAAAAAATTGATAAAATGTTTGCAAAATTAAAAATTCCATTTAAGGTCATTTTTAAGCGATTTAAACAACTTTCCTTTTTCGTTAGTATCTTACTATCAAAAACGCGAGAAAGTAAAAAAGTCAGTAGTGGCGAGGTTTACAAAGCCGAAAAAATGCAACCACAAAAAAAGGCGAAAAGCATAAACAAAAAGAAATTAAAAAAAATTCAACGTAAAAAATGAGTTTATTTGGTGATACGGCAATCGGTTATTTGATCCGGCGTGTGGAAACATTGAACGCGGATTTGGTATGGTTGCGAGTATTTCAAAATGAACCTTTTAAACGATGGATTATGGATTTGGTTCGGCAAGACCAATTATTCAAAAAAGGTATTGATGAAACCGGTGATGTTATTGGAACGTATTCGGAAGCAACCGAAATGATGAATCCGCAAAAAGTAGCCGGAACACATTACACACTTTTTGACACCGGTGATTTTTACAATTCATTTGTTATTTTTGTAGGAAAACAAGTTTTTGAAATCGAAGCGGACACGATTAAAATGGAAAATGAAAATTGGTGGGTTCGGAATAATATTTCAAAGGAATCAATTTTAGGATTAACGGATGAAAATAAAGATAAATTGGCTCAAAAGGTTAAGGAAAAATACATCAACGAAGCACGAATATTACTCGGAATTAGATGAAATTCCTTTGCATAATTTTATCAAATGTCAAAAAGGTGAATATGAATTTGTACGAAAAAGTAAGTCAGGAACGAATAAATTGGATGAATCACATTGGTTGGGTATATATGACCAATACATTAAGGAATTCGGTCTTGGTAAATTACACACAAAGTTGTTGGAATCAATGCGAAAAAAAGCAATCCTACAATGTGAATTTGTCGAAAAACGTGACCGATTCAAAATGACTTTGATTGATATGCAAATAACAAAATTAAACGGCATGATGGCAAACGCCGGTTCAGGAATAACGATTGAACAAACATTGATTCATTTATCAAAATGGATGGGACAATGGATTGACATAAAAAAAATAAAGGCAAAAGAATATTTTAATTTGGTTCGCGAATACGAACGATTTAATAAACAAAGCAATGGCAAAGATTAGAGCAAACGAATTATTTGAAAAAGAGGATATTTTTCAAGGCATCCGCGAAAGTGCGGAAAAGACAATGGTCACTTTGGACAAAATCGATGATGAGTTCAAAAAGATTGGTGCAACCTTAAAAAACGATATTTCAAAAGCGAAATTTGGCGGTGCAAAAGAGTTAAAAGAGTTTATGCAAATGGTCGAGAAAGCGAACAATTTGCAACGCGATACAATCAAACTTGAAAAGGAAAAAGCCATTGCCGAACAACAATCGGAAAAACTTAAACAACAAAAAATCCGAACGCAAACCGCCGAAAATAGGCAACAAGAACGGATCAACAAGCAAAAGCAAAAAGCGGTAAAACTTGCAAAGGATGAAAAAGATGCCTATAAACAACTTGTAAAAGCAACAAGGGATTTAAAAAACGAATCAAAAACTTTGGGTGCGGAATTGTTACATCTTGAGCAAACCGGAAAAAAGAACACAAAACAATACCATAAATTAGAACAACAATATAAACGTGTCACAAAATCCGCACAACAAGGTGATGCACAATTAAAAAAACTTGACAAACAAGTCGGTGACAACTTTCGAAATGTTGGAAATTATACCGGTGCATTAAACAAGTTGCGTGGCGGTTTGGCACAATTGGGATTGGCATTTGGAATTGGAACAATTGTTCGAAGTGGTGTTGAATCAATAATTGATTTTGACAAAGCGGTTGCGGATTTAAGTGCAATCACCGGTGCAAGTGGTAAAGACTTACAATTCTTTAAAGAACAAGCAAGGGAATTGGGAATCGAAGTTGATGGTGGTGCAAGTGCAGTTCTTGAAGCATATAAATTAATAGGTTCGGCAAAACCTGAATTGCTTGAAAACGCACAAGCATTGAATGAAGTCACCAAAAGTGCGATTCTATTATCACAAGCATCCGGATTGGATTTGCCTGAAGCATCGAAAAATTTAACAAGTGCATTAAATCAATTTAAAGCACCGGCGGAAGAGTCGGCAAAGTTTGTAAATGTGTTGGCAAATGGTGCGAAATTTGGTTCGGCGGAAATACCACAAATCACCGATGCATTATTGAAATTTGGTGGTGTTGCGGATGGTTTCAACGTGTCAATTGAGGAATCGGTGGCAATGATTGAATTATTAAAACCATCATTTAAAGAAAGTGCGGAAGTTGGTACGGCATTAAGAAACATAATGTTGAAAATGTCCGCACCGGAAGGAACGCCAAAACTTGCAAAAGAATTTGCAAAAGCCGGAATAAATGTAGAAAAACTTTCGGATAAATCATTAACATTTGAAGAGCGTGTTCGGACATTGTTGCCATTATTGGAAGATGAAAATGCATTGGTCAAGGTATTTGGTGCAGAAAATATTGTTGGTGCAAAGGCAATGTTGACACAAGTTGATGCAATTTCCGAAATGGAAAATAAAATGCACACACTTGGAACGGCACAAGAACAAGCAAACACAAGAACGCAAACATTAGGTCATGCATTAACGGAATTAAAAAATGCATTCACCGATTTATTTCTTGGAATAACAGATGGCGAAAATTCGATGCAAGGTTTTACAACATTTATTCAATGGATTGCAACAAATTTACCGCAAATTGTTAGTGTTGTGTATAAATTGATTCGTGCGTTTGTTGTTTATAAAGCGTCTTTAATTGCATTAAATACAATTCAAAAGGTTTATCGAATGGGTTTGTCGGGAATTGGTCAAGCAATAATGCGAAACATACCATTGACAAAGCAATATAATAAGGAACAAAAAAGATTGGTAAAACTAAAAAAAGAAGGAATTACCGAAACAAACCGATTTTCCAACGCATTAAAGGGTGTTGGATGGTCGATTGCAATAAGTCTTGCAATTGAATTTGCAAGTGCATTATGGGATGCGGTAAGCGGTGCAAAGGAATTAAGAGCGGAAGAAGAACGCCGAAATAAACAAAATTCATTAAATGAAGCACAAACAAGAAAATCACAAGATGTTGCGGATGCCGTAACAAAGAAAATATTGGAACGAAAGGAAGAGGAGTTTCGTAAAAATGATTTGTTAATTCGACAAAAAAAATTGGATGCCAATACGCAAAAAGAAAAAAATAAATTAACGAAAGAGGGTTTGCAAAATCAAGCGGATATCGTTACCGGATTAAAAAATGAAACTTTGCAATTAAAAAACAAAGCGGATGCGGAATTAACGAATTTAAAATTAGCTTTAAAAAACGCAAAAAATGCCACAAAAACCGTCCCCAATTATGTATATAATGCACAACGCGATGTGCTTGTAAAATCAGGAACGCGAACAATATCTGCTCGTGATCCGGTAAAAATTGCGTCATTGACCGCAAGAGTTGGTGCAAAGCCGGTTGAAATTCAAGCATTAACAGATTTGTATGGTGAATTGAAAAAAAATGAAGAGGAGTTAATTTTACAAGTAAAAGAAGAAATTGTTCAAAGGGATGCATTAAATAGAACAACAACAAAAGGTGTTTCGACATCAACCGAAACAATAAAAACATTTAACACACAATTAAAAGATACAAATGACTATTTATCAAGGCAAATTGATTTGCAACAACAATTGATTCAAATTGAACAAGACCGCGAATTGATTACGTCACAAAAAGACATTGATGCGGAGTTTGAAAGGCAATTAAAATTAATTGAAGAAACCGGGAAATTTGATGCCAATTTATTAAACCAAATGATTCAAGAAAAAACCAAATTAGAAAAAGGTTTCATTGACCAACGTGTTCAATATGAAATGGATGCCGTTGACCGAAAAATTGAACAAACGGAACAAAAAGAAATGGATGCGTTGATAAAAGAGCGTGACCGGTTACTTGGACAAAAAGACATCACAATAGACGCAATTGATAAAATCAATGCGGATTTTGATATAAAGGATGATGAACTTGTTGAAGAACAAACCCAAAGACGAAAAGACGCGGAAACCGAAAAACTAATAATTCATGAACAAGGAATAAATGACAAAAAAGAATTGGACAATGAAGCATTGGAAAGTTTTGAGGATTACAATCAACAATTGGTTGATTCATCAACCGATGCGGATAAAAAAATATTTGAAACAACGGATGCATTGGTCAAAGCAAGTGCGGATTATTTCATTAAACAATCGAACCGAAAAATTGACGCAATTGAAGAAGAAATTTCGATGGCAGAAAAACAAGCGGACACGTTGCGAACTTTGGCGGAACAAGGAAACATTGATGCAAAAGAATCTTTGGCGGAACAACAAAAAATAATCGCGGAGGGTAATCGCAAAAAGTTAGAAGAACAACAAAGGCAACAACGAATCCAATTGGCTCAAAGTGTTTTTTCAACGTACAATTCAAAAATTCAATCAAATTCAAAAAATCCATTAGCGGAAACAATTCGCGACACACAAGTTTTAAATCAATTCATTCAGTCATTACCAACATTTGAAAGTGGTATTGATGACACCGGAACAAATGGTCGTGGAATCGATGGAAAAGGCGGTTTCCTTTCCGTATTACATCCAAACGAACGTGTTGTGCCAAAAGCATTGAATGAACAAATTGGAGGTCTTACAAACGATGAATTGAGTAATTTGGCAATGGAATACCAAAACGGAAAAATTGTTCGTTCGGATTCACAAGTTTCAAGTGCGTTGGAATTGGCGGTTTTGGTTAATCGATTGGATAATTTAACACAAGTTATTCAGGACAAACCCGAAACAAATATTCAATTGGGTGAAATCACACAAGGTGCAATGGAAATTGTTAAATCAACAAAACAAGGAAACACAATTGTTTATAACAGATACAAAGTAAAATGAGGCATTTCTTAAACAATATTGAAATATCACCGCGAAACCGAAATGAAATTGGTGTTGTTGCGGATTTTTCCGGCAATCCTGAATTCGTTCAATTGAATGTTGATTCGGTTATTTTACCGCGTGAGGCAAACGAATTGATCCGAAACCACATCACGAATGTTGGATTGTTTGAGGGTATTCCATACGATGTTGAAACAAGCGGTGTGACGTTACAATATTACGTTGATTTGGTTGATGGTGTCAAGGTTCGTGACCATGAAATCGAAGTGAAATTAAAAAAGCGTAATGCATTAGATAATTTCAAAGAACGTGCGGATGGAACAACATTTGAATTGATGTTAGAAAAAGGCGTAATTTTTAACACATCCAAAGTTCCGTTTTTTGTAATTAAAGACAATCAAGGTGAATTACTTTTAAATATTGCGATTACCGGTTTCATTATGGGTGAGGCATTAATTCAGGCAACAAAAGAAACGGCGGAAGCATTTAACCAATTGCAAGGTGCATTGACACCATCAATTCCGCCGGAAGTCGATTTGGGGGGTATTCTCGAGGCATCATTGAATTTAATTGTAAAACTTGCATATTATTTCGCCTTGATTATTATTGTCATAAAACTTGCAAAACAATTATTGAACATATTATTTCCATCCAAAAAGTTTTTACCGGCGTGTTATTTTACCGAATTATTAACAAAAGGATGTGAATATCTTGGTTTTACGTTTGAAAGTGATTTATTCAATCAATATCCACATTTTGCATTGTTACCCGTACCATTGACGCGAGATAGGGAAAGCGTGTTTGGTGATATTTCGTTCAATAATCTTGAAACATTTCCATTTTCAAAAGGTGTTCCATCATCATCCGATTCGGTGTCAACATTTGGTCAATTTATCGATTCGCTTGAAACAATGTTTAATGCAAAATTGATTGTTCGCAATGGTGTTGTCAGGATTGAAAGACGCGATTGGCTACAAAACCAAACCATTAACGTAATTGAACCGGCGTTGTCATTACAATCCGATAGGGATAACGAATATACATATAACACCGATGAAATTTGGAAACGATATTACATCCGATATTCTTTGGATTATTCAGATTTACACACACTTGATTCGGTGACATACGACAACCATGATGCGGAATTTTCAACCGAACCTAATTTTCCGGTCACACATGATGATTTAATTACAATAAAAGGATTGAATGAAGTCCCAATTCCGTATTCATTAGGCTCAAGAAAAACGCAATTAAATTTTGTGGAAAAAGTGGCAAGGGAATTATTTGAAACGATTGACAATATTATTAATGTTTTCGGCGGATCATCAAGTTTGACATCACTAATTGATTCAAGGAAAGATTGTTTGCAAATTAGTCAATTATATTTCAGTACAACAAAAGTATTGTATGGACAAACCGGTGCAATTAAACCAAATGAGTTGATTCAGGAACAAAATTATTTTGATTTTATATCCGCAAATTCTTTATGGAACAATTTTCATCAAATAAACGAAATTCAACAAAATGATTTTATAATCATTGAAAATGCACGTATTCGATTAAGTCATTCAGAATTCGTAACTTTGCTAAACAATAATTATGCGGAAATCAATGGTGTTTTGGTTGAAATTTTAAAAATTGAGTGGATTGATGAACAAAGTTTTGCACAAATCACGTACAAACAACGTGAAAACTACGCATCAAACAAGGTGATAACATTAACAATTGATGAATAATGGATGATTTTAAAAATTTAGCAAAAGAAATGTCCAAAAACATGGACAAATTGCGTGAAATAAATCAAAAAGCGTTGGAATCAATAATGGAACACGATCCGGAAAAGGTTTCACAGATTATAAAAGACAATAAAGATTTGCAAAAAGCATTTGATGAAAAAGATTTGAATAAAATAATCAACATACAACAAAAATATGCCGATTACGATAACAAATAATAGTTTTCGCGATATTTGGGGAAACGTCACAACGTATTTACGCGGAAATGTGGGTGATTTTATACAATCGGAATTGTCAATTACCGAAAATATTTCGGTAAATACTGCGGAATCAAATACATTGCAACAAAACGGATTAACAAACATTATCACATGGGTTGGTGGTGATTTTGAATCGGAGGGTTTCAGGAGTGGTCAAACAATTGAAATTTTAAGATATACAATATTAACCGGTGCAACATTAGATTCGACAACAACAACGATTGATTGGGTTTCGGGTTCGGAAATAAAAGTTGCGTCAACTTTGGGTACATGGTACACATTGCCTGATGAAGCGGTGCGAATAATAGCACAAGACCAACGTGATGGTTTGGAATTAAACGTCAATATGGTTGGCAATGGTTCACAAGGTTCGGAATTTTCGTTGATTGATGGTGAGGTCACAACATTTAATTTTGATTTGACCGGTGCGTCACCTTTTCTTGGAACACAAGTTGGTAACAAATCGGGAATGTTTGCGGTAACGTCAAATTTGACTTTAATATCATCAACGGCAACACAAAGATTTTACACTTTGGAAATTAATTTCGAAATGAGTGGGTTGTACAACACCGCAAATTTTGATTTTAACAATTGTTTGAAATTATACGCAAAACAAAGGTGGCAAACAAACATCGGCGAACCCTTTGACAATACCATTGAAATATTTAATGATGATGCCGACACCGGTTGGTTTAATCAACCATTTAACACCGGAGTAATTGACGCAACAATTGTTCAATCGATTTCGGAAATCAGTTATTGTGAACCAACAACAATTGAATTCATTGTGGATTCGGCATCAAGTGATTTTGGTCTTGGTGGTGCTTATGTTTCCGGTCAGGATACATATTATAAGGTTCAACCAAACACCGCGACAAATTACGCAATGATGATTCCAACAACCGATATGTTTGTTGGTCAAAGTTTGGTATCACAAGCAAATGATGAAACGGCGAAATGGTTTTTGGAATATCAATCAATTGTCACAAGCGGAACACAACACACAATCACCGCATTAATCACACCATCACCGGCATTTGCTAATTTTATGGCAAATCGTTCACAAGGTGACCGAACATTCTATTTTTGGTGTCGATTTGGTAACGTGAATTTGTTGGTTTTTAATGGTCAATTAACGTGTTCACCAAAGGAAACGCAACCATTGGAAATGATTGTTTCGGATTATTTTGACCATTCAGAAAACACAACTTTTTCAAGTGATTTGGTAAGGGGTTACACCGGAAATGTTGAAGATGATTTTGCATTTCTTGGAAAGTTTAAATTCCCTGAAAATGTCGAAATGAATTTTTTGAATGCGAGAATTGAAGCGTACAACATTACAAGCGAAGATAAATTTACATTACAACAAGTAAATTTCAATTTGAATGGAATTCCTATTGTAAACAACCAAATGGTTTTGGCATTAGAATCACCGGTTTTGACTGAATTGCCAACAACATCAAAAAAACGTGTTGCATCTTTGACAAACGATTCAACACTTTCAGTTCCGGCGAAATCCTATGGTGTTAATTTATACTTTCCTTACATATATCGTTGGGAAACGTGGATTGCACAAATCAATGCAAATGCGGATTTTTTTCCTGACAAACAAGTTCGGAATTATGTACCATTTGGAAATCAAGATGATTGGAAATTGCGTTTGGTTGTTGAAAATGTGCGAACGGAAACAAACAATTATGGAATCGATGAATTGGTCAATTATCAATACACCGATTTTATAAATATTGATGACTACAATCATGATCCGAATATTTTGCAAGAAATTGAATTATATATCGATAGCACATCACAAAATGTTCAAGTTGTAACGGAGGGATTATTGATGCGAGTTGTGGCAACACACACGTTTGTTGATGGTTCGGCATGGATTACTAATTCAGTTTGGGGAATGATTACTATTGAACCAAAAGAATCGAATCCGCGTTGGATATCATCAACCGCGATTGATTACGACAACAATCTTTCAAATCCATTATTTCCTTTAAGCGGTTTGCGTTGTGATTTGACATTTCCAACACCGGATGTTGCAAGATTGGAATGCTTTTTTGATCCGGACAAAATAGATTTATCAAATGGTGTAAAATTTACATCAAAAATAAAAGGTTGCAATGATGGTGACGTTGTGAAATTAATGACAGACGGACAACAAAAATTGACCACATCAGGACAAACAAAAATAAAAACATAATACAATGGGACAACAAATAAATCAATACACATTAAACCGAACAACATTCGGTGATGATGATTATTATGACATCGACTATTGGGATGGTGCAACATATCAAACCGCAAAAATTAAGGGTTCGGTATTAAAAGCCGGTATAAGTGGAATAGGAATGTATTCACAAACAAGTGCATCGACACCGATAACAAACACAACAACGGAAACATCATTGTTCGATGGTGCAACATCGGTTGGAACATTGCAAGTGTTACCGGCTCAATTCAATATTGGTGATTCATTTCATTGTAAAATTGGTGGATTTGTAAGTTGTTTAAATAATTCGGACGTGACAATTAGGGTGATGTCAAACATCGGAACGCCACAAGAATCAATTCTTGCCGACACCGGCATAATTCAATTGCCGACAATGTCAAATCGGGTTTTTGAAATTGAATTGGATTTTACAATTCGCACACTTGGAAATCCAACACAAGCGTCAATTATCACAATGGGGGAACTTAATTATGTGCAAAATACCGGAACATCATTTGAGGGTTCAAACTTTTGTTTGTTAAATAACACAACTTTCAACACAGTAATTGGAAACAATTTGAACGTAACTTGGGAATGGGCAACGGCAAGTGCGTCAAATTCAATCACAACCGATATTGTTAATTTAAGAAAAACATATTAAAAGATTATGTGCGATTGTCTACAACTTACAATTAGAGCAACAACCGGCCCAACAATTTATGTTGAACCGATTGCCGGAACATACAATGGAAGTTCATATTGGTATTTTACACACGATGGTCAAGATATTTATATTTGGGACATTGGGGGAGGTGGCACATCTTGGTTGTATTCCGATGCTTTAGGTGGCGGAACAACATATGGAAGATTTGCACCATCACCGGCGGTCAGTTGTCCTGAAGCATCATTAAATCCCAATCCGGTTTTGGGTTGGACAGACACTACAACTTTTCCAAATTTAAAGATATTTACAACATTAGGTGTTCCATGTCCGGAGGATAATTGTGGAAATCAAGACCGAACATATAAAAGATATGAATCAATAAAATTGCCGGAAGTGTTTCAAGAACAAGATAGGGGATTAAAGGATTGTTGTTGTAAATACAATGTTTTAGGTGATGCAAGTGGTGATTCATTTAAGAACGATGTCACAAGTGCATGGATAAAATTGAGTGATCCGAGTGATACCGGAACATTTATTTTGAAAAAGAATGGTGTTGCAACAACATACACACCAACATCAAATCAGTTTATAAATGAACAAAATGCACGATATACAACTATTGATTGGGGTGCGGTATTGACATCGGATGGTGTTGGTTGTTACACAATAGAAATTGAATATAATATTTCCGGCGTAATTGGAACGATTGTTTGGGGTACATATATTTTAGAACCATATACAATTCAAAATGCATTGCACACCGCGAGGGTAAAAGCAATATTTAATGGATATCAAGAAATTGAACAAATCAATTTTTCAGGTTCTGAAATTGAATCAACATTTAGGTTTGCCGGTTACATTGGCAATCGACAACCGAACACCGAAATCGATAATATTATTTATCAAAACCGCGAAATGAAACGTGTCATTCGCGAGAATTTAAATAGTTATGAAATATTTACCGATCCGGTTGATGAATGCATTACAAGACCATTGATTGATTTATTTCTTTTAAGTGAAAACCAACTATTCATTTCGGATTATAATGCACACAATCATTCGTATCGTTATCAGGATGTCGCGGTGATTGTTGATGAAAGCCCATCGGTTGAATATTACGATTTTTCAAGAAAAGCAAAATTGACATGTAAAGTTTCCGATAAATTTAAAAATAAACGTACATACTATAAATAAAAGACAATGAAAGGGATGGAAAATTTTGGTGATATTATCGCAATGGGAATTGGAATGTTGGGTGCGTTTCTGAAAGGTCTAAAAAAGCATTTAAAACCGCCGACAATAATTTTGGCGTGTGTCATTGCCGGTATTTTAACCTATTCGGTGACCGGTGTGATTGAAGTGTTTTATCATGAGGCAACACCAAAAATTGTCATTTTAATATCATTTGTTGTTGGTTGGATTTCAAACGAATTGATTTCAACATTGGATAATGCAATCGGTGATTTGTACGAAATTGGAATTCAATATTTAAAAAATAAATTTAATAAAGGGGGTAAAAAATGAAATATGTTTTGTCGATATTTTTATTGGTTAGTACAATGTCATTTGCGGAAAAATGTGACACAACAATCCAATGTTCCGGTAATGTAAAAACAACAACAATTGTCTATGAAAATGATACGTTGTTCCACATGGATCAAAAAGATTCATTGGTTCATGAAGTCATTATTGAAAAAATTATCGAAGTTTCAAACGATGTTTACAAATCCGTAAAACAAAAAGATTATGGTCGTGTGATTTGTGGTTTGTTGATTCTTTGTTTTGTTGGGTATTCATTTTATAAAAGAAAAAAATGTCAGGAAAAAAAGAATTAAATCTTTCGGAAATCAATTTCGTTGGAATGGATGATAACGAATATTTGAGAATTGAAACCGAAAAGAATCAAATATATTTACATCACACCGCCGGACGTTCATCGGGTGTTCGTTGCATTAGACATTGGAACGATGACAAACGTGGTCGCGTGGCAACGTGTGTTGTAATTTCGGGAAAGGATGCAAAGATGTCCAAAGATGGTGAAATTTGTCAAGCATTCAGTTCTAAATATTGGGCATATCATTTGGGAGTAAAAAGCGAAATATTTAAATCACAAGATGTTCCGTACAAATTACTTGATAAAAATTCAATCGGTATTGAAATATGCAATTGGGGATATTTAACGGAACGTGATGGAAAGTTTTACAATTATGTCAATGGTCTTGTTCCTGAAAATGAGGTTACAATTTTAGAAACACCATACAAAAACAAACGATATTGGCATCGATATACTGATGCACAAATTGAATCAGTTCGTCAATTACTTGTATTTTGGCACAAGCGTTATGGCATATCAATCACATACAATGATTGCGATATGTGGCAAGTTTCAAAAAGGGCGTTACGCGGTGAAAATGGGTTGTTTTCACACAATTCGGTGCGTCCTGATAAACTTGATATTTATCCATGTCCACGAATGATTGAAATGCTCAAAGAATTATGAAAATAGAACAACACGAAAAGAACGTCCATGTTTTAAAATTAAAGGGTAATAAATGCCAAATTGCAATGTTGTCCGATTTACATTGGGACAATCCAAAATGCGATTGGAAATTGTTAAAAAAACACATGGATTATTGTTTAGATCATTCTATTCCGATACACATAAACGGCGATTTTTACTGCTGTATGATGGGGAAATTTGACAGAAGAGCATCAAAATCCGGAATTAGACCAATGCACAATGTCGATAATTATTTGGATTCATTAATTGATACAAGTGTTGAATGGTTCAAACCATACGCACATTTAATTGCGTTGGTTTCTTATGGCAATCACGAAACCGCAATCACGAAAGTACATGAAACGGATTTATTGGAAAGATTCGCATCAAAAATGAATTTAAGTGAGGGAACAAATATTCAGGTTGGCGGATATGGTGGTTGGTTAGTTGTTGAATTGGAACAACATGGTGCGGTTCAACCTTTTAGAATAAAATATCATCATGGTTTATCAAAAGGTGCGAGTGTCGTTACAAAGGGTGCTATTGACTTAAGCCGTTCAATGGCAATCACAGAATCAATGGATGTATTTACTCAAGGGCATATACATCAATCAATGTCGCGGAATGATGTACGCGAAACAATCGTTGCAAATAAATCAGGATATCGCGTTAAACCGCAACAAATTCATCACATGATTACCGGAACATATAAAGAGGAATACTTTGGTGTTGGCGGTATGGGTTGGCATTATTCTCGCGGAGCGGAGGCACGTGCATTGGGTGGGCGTTTGTTGACATTATCATTTAAAAGGGTTCAAAACGGAAAAGCAAGAAACATTGTGAAACACGTTGATTCGTGCCGTTTTCCGATGTAATCCGAAAAAAGATAAAATTTTTTTAATTTTTTTTTACTTCCTGAATCCTAATGTTTACAAGGGTTTAAGGAAATCATCACCATTTATTTTAATTTTCAACGAAAAAAAAGTTTGGTGGATTCAAATGTTTGATTAACTTTACAAGTGTCAAGCAATTACAAACAATTAAAAAATAGAAAAAATGGATTCAGTTAAAATAAACAAACAGATTTCAATTATTACAAACAATAGTGTTGTATCGTTTAAAAAGAAATCGGATTTTTGGAAAAGTGATTTTGTAAAAAACACAAAAACATTTCAAGTTACAAGTAGTGTAAACAATAATTCAGTTATAAAAAAATTTAAATCATTTGGATTTATTGTTGATGTGGATAATTCTTGGGGTTTTGATTGGGATGTAAAACTAATTGTACGAAAAAAATAAATAAAACCGGCGGTGTAAAAACCGCCTTTTAAACTTTAAAAAAAATGGAAACAAAAGAACTACAAAAAGCAATCGACACAATGGATCAAATTTCATTTGTGATAAAATCGGCGGAAAACAAAATGCGATATCTTGATGAATCGCGGAAAAATTTAATTGGTTACTTTCCTGAATTGGTAAAAACCTATTCGCACAAAATCGTTATTATGCAAATGTCAATTGAAAGATTAAATCAACGATTGGAACGTCAAACCGAAAACATTAAAAATTTAATAAAAAATTAAAACCATGAAAAGAAAAGAATATCAGAACGCGATTAAAACACTATTATTTGGATTTACATTTGTTTTCATAGCTTGTTGGCTATATTACAAGGCAATGTGGTTGTTATGCTCTTAAAACGCATTAAAATCGATATTAAAATAATTGCATCAATCAAGGAATTGATGAATTGTTTGACAACAAAAAAAAGTTAAAAATCTTTTTTGGCTCGAAATCCCTTATTCCATTGGGGTTTCGGGTTTTTTTATACAATCAAAATGCAATCAAATAAGAAATTAACCGAAATAAAATTTGGTGGTTTAAAATAAATAGTTACCTTTACAAATGTCAAGCAATTACAAACAATAAAAAACACACAATGAAAAATTTAATCGGACAAACAATAAAAGAAATCAAGATAACAGACTATAAAACCGTTGTATACTTTGAGTCAGGTATGAGTCTTCATACTATAATCACAGAGCATGGAGTTAAAACTCAATATTATATAGACTTAGATAGGGAGATAGTAGAGCTTTAATAATCAATAATCAATAAAAACAAATAAAATGGAAAATAAATATTTAATTTGCGGTAATGATTCAGGATTGACCGCAACAAAAAATCTTGAAAACGATTCAATTGAAATTACATTAACGCCATTGATCCGGTCATGGAACAATGAAACCGAAATGGTTGATGTTGAAATTGAAATTGTTTCTGCAATGTATTACACTTATAATTCGCAACATCCGATTGTCCTGAATGAAAAAATGGAAATGGATTTGGATGAACAAGTGGCGGAATATGTCAACAAAAATATCGATTCATTTGATTACGATTTTTATTCAGATGAAAATTATCAACCATCCGATTTCGCATCGGAAATAAACCACAAAGGAAATGAATGATTTAATGCAGTTACAAAACAAAGCCGGTGAAATATTAATCAAGGCAAAAGGACACAAAGGTCGATTGGACATTTACATAAAATATGAATCTTTAGGTGATGAATATATAAAAGACAAAGAGATGTTTAATTCTTTGATGTTGGAATACAAAAAAATTATTAATGAAATTCAAATTTTGGTTTATGAAAAATATGTTTAATTTGTACCGGATCATGAAGTTTTGGAAAACAAAATCAGGTCATTATGACAAAGGTGGTTCATTCAATATAAATCTTTATTTACAATATTTAAAAGCACGACAATAATGGAAAGTTTAATGCAAAAAATCGAATACAAGGTCGCAAAAGATGATTTGTTGCGACAATGCCGAAAACGTGAAAAGGTCTTTAAAAGGATGTTTATTTACAATTTAATGTCGAACCATGACATTCAGGTCACACACATTGGTCGATTCTTTAATCGGAATCATGCGTCAATAATTAATGGTTTGAAAACATACAACAATTTAAAGTCCTCAAAAGATGCCGAATTGATTTCGGTGCTTTCAAATTACATGGAATTTTTTGAACAATATGACATTAAAAAAATTGAATATTCAATTCGAAAGGATGTCGAAAATGCAACAACATTTCGTGACATTGGAATCATGCGGAAAAGATTAGAAAACAATTTGTATTACGATTTAAAACGAAAAAGAAATGGCGGAAAATAAAAAATCTTTTATTCTATATTGTGACATCATTCACACAATCGAAAAACTTGATGATGTTGATGCCGGAAAGCTATTTAAACACGTTTTAGAGTACGTTAATGACATGAATCCTGAAACGAATCATTTGATTACGCAAATCGCATTCGAACCAATTAAACAACAATTGAAACGTGATTTAAAAAAATACGAAAGATTGTGTTCGCAAAATGTAGAAAACGCAAAAAAGCGATGGCAAAATAAAAATGCGACCGCATCCGACCGCATAAAAACCGATGCGAAAAATACCGATAATGAAAATGAAAATGAAAATGATATACTAAAAAGAAAAAATATATTAAAAAAGAAATTGGATGAATACGTTCGGGAATACGGAAAGCAATTAATTTATGACTTTTTTCTTTATTGGTCGGAACATGGTGACAATGACCGAAAGATGCGATTTGAAAAGGAACGAACATTTGGTATCAAGGCAAGGTTGAACACTTGGAAAAATCGTGCAAATGGAAAATATGACAATCCAAATCAAAAATTTAAATCCGCGTGGTCATGAAAGATTTTAAAATTACAAAGTCCGGTGATGTCATTGATAAACTTTTTATTTATCGGGACAAATATCACGAACGCGGAAAATATCTTGGATTCAAAAACTTACATGACCATTATTCAATGATGTTGGGAAATTGCACCGATTGGTCGGGTTTCCCGATGTCAGGAAAAACACAATTTTTAATGGAATGTTTATTGAACACATCAAAATTCTATGGTTGGAAACATTTGGTTTATTTTCCTGATGTTGGAAATCAAGTTGAAATAATTGCGGATTTGATTCATAAGGTCACCGGAAAAACATTTGATCCGGAAAAGATTAACGCAATACAAGACCATGAAATTGTCAAATCGATTGATTGGATAACCGAACATTTTAAAGTGCTTACAAAACGTAATGTAAAAGCAAAATTGTCACCTTATCAATTTTGGGATTATGCGGTTGAATTAAAGAAATCGGAGGGTTTGGAAACGGCATCAATTGATTCGTGGAAAGATATGTATCACGACACATCAAGATTTGCAAGGGATGACAAATATTTGGAGGATGTTTTATCGTATCGCAATCACATCGCGGAAAATAATGAATTGCATTTGCACACAATTATTCATCCAAAATTGACCGAAAAAGAAAATGGAATTCGCAAATCCCCAAATCCATATGACCTCAAAGGAGGAAGTGAATGGATCAACAATGGAAAAAACATGATTACGATACACCGCGAGGATATTACAACGAATAATGTTGATGTATATTTTCATAAAATCAAACCACGTTCGAATGGAAATGTTGGTCGGATTCAAATGTTTTTTGACATCAATAAATTTGTATATTATGACGAAATTGGTATTCATCGCGAAAAGGTATTTGCACAAAAACAATAAAAAATGGAAGTGAATGTATTATTGGCACAAATAGATTTGAAAGCAAATATTTTAAAAATCCAAAGTTCATTGGAGGAAATAAAATTGAAACAACCGCATCGAACGGATGTAATTAATTCAATGCAACAATCGGAACGTGATTTGATTTGTGTCCTGAATACAATGCAAAAAATGGAAAGTGAATTACAAATACAACACAACCGAATTATGTCATTAGAACGATTAAATTTGGAATTAAAAACACAAATAAAAACATTAAAATTTTGAAAACAATATCAGTTGGTTCGGATTTTTCCGGTGTTGGTGCATTTGATTTTGCAATTCAACGTGTTGCGGAACAAAAAGGTTTTAACGTGAAAAATATATTTGCGTGTGATTGGGACAAATTTGCACGGCAAAGTTATTTGGCAAATCATGATGCACCGGAATATTATCCGCACGATGTTTATGAAAGGGATATTCCCAAACAACCTTTGGATTTTTATATGTCATCACCGCCATGTCAAGGTTTCAGTCTTTCCGGATCACGAAAATCAAAAGAAGATGATAAAAGAAATATTTTGTTTTATAATTCACACGAATTTATTGTCAAGAACAAACCACGATATTTTGTTTTTGAAAATGTTCGTGGTTTAATGAGTCACGAAAACGGAAACACATTTCAGGAATGGATTAATTTATTGGGAGGCAAAAGTGTTAATGGTTTGCCGGTATTATTTCCACACGATAAAAGTGTACCATATCACATTTATTATGCAGTATTAAACACAAAGAAAATTGCAAACATTCCACAAAATCGTGAACGTGTTTTCATTATTGGAATTCGTGATGATGCGGATAATAATTTTAGATTTCCTATTGAACAACCTTTGACAATTAAATTAAAAGATTTATTGGAGGACAATGTTAATAAAAAATATTTTTTGTCGTATAAAATGATAAAGTATTTTTTAAATAATACTAAAAAACAAAAAGAAAAAGGTAATGGCTTTAAATGGTCACCAATGGAAAAAGACGAAACATATTTGTGTAATGCAGTCACAACAAAATTTGGTTCACGAATGGATGACACATTTTTAAAAATACCAACAAATAATAAAAAAGGTTTTGAAAAATTGTATTTAGATGATAGTTTAAATTTGGATTTTGTAAAAAGCACGACACGAAGAGGGAGGGTTGGGCATAAAGTATCACAAACAATTGATACACATAGCAATATTGGAGTCTTTAGAAAATACAAATTAAAAAGACTGAATAATTTTTTATCCGAAACACATTTACCTGATGATAAAGTTTTAACAATTGATTGTTATAGTAAAAGTTTATCGACACAAGTTGGTTGCATTACCACAAAGCATGATTCATCACCAAACAATTTTTTGTGGGATTCTTATTTTATAAGAAGATTAACACCGCGTGAATGTTTCAGGTTACAAGGTTTTAATGATGATTTTAAATTCGTTGTTAGTGATGCACAATTGTACAAACAAGCCGGGAATTCAATCACAATTGATGTATTGGAAAAAATATTAAATAATTTCAATTTTTAGATGCGTTGTAAAAATTGCAAACAAATATTCGAACCAAAGCATTTCAATCAAAAGTATTGTTTCAATCCTGAATGCGTTTCGGTATGGGTTGAAAAATCAAAAAAAGACAATTGGAAAAAGCTAAAAAAAAAGATGAATGCGGAATTGGAAACAACACAAGATTTGATGAAAAAATGTCAATCGGTTTTTAATCGTTGGGTTCGATTAAGGGATGCCGGATTGCCATGCATAACGTGTGAAAAACCATTGGGTGACAAATACGATGCATCGCATTATTTTAGTTCGGGAGGTCACAAATCAGTCACGTTTGATCCGGACAATGTTCATTCAAGTTGTGTGTATTGCAATAGATATTTGCATGGTAACTTGATTAAATATCAAGAAAACATTGTAAAAAAAATCGGTGCGGAAAGATTGTTTGAATTACATGAAAAAGCACATGAAACACGAAAATATTCAAAAGATGAATTGCGTGATTTAATCGAATTTTATAAGGAATTGATAAAAAAATTGCAAAAAAAGTGATTTATTTTTGTTTGATGCTTGTTATATTTAAATAAAGTTGTATATTGCGGTGTCAAACAATTAATGAGATGGAAAACAACTTTGCAAAATACCGATTAGTAAATCAAAAATCAAAAGGATATAAAGGTTTATATAAAAAACTTTTCACAATATTGAACAAGGATTCAATATTTGCCGAATGTTATGAGGAATCAATGTCATTTGATGGGGATGACATGATTGTTGAAACAACATGGTCGGATGAATTAGAAACATTACCAAAGGGAATAATTAAAATAAAATAAATAAATAAAAATGGAAAAGAAAACAACAAAAAAAACAACTAAAAAAACAATGTCATTCGTTGACAAAATCATTTGGATACAATCGGAATTGAAAGCACCAAAAAATCAATTCAATTCTTTTGGTAAATACAAATATCGTTCTTTAGAGGATATACAAACCGCATTGAAACCGCATTTGGCGAAACATGGTTTGTTCATGGTATTTGAAGATGAAATAATGGAATTGGGCGGTGTTATATTCGTTCAATCAACGTGTGTTGTTGGTGATGGAAAGGATAAATTGACAACTAAAGCACAAGCCGGTATTGATCCGAGCAAAAAAGGAATGGATTTGGCACAATGTTTTGGTTCATCATCATCGTATTCGCGGAAATACTCATGCGGTGCAATGTGGTTAATCGATGACCAAAAAGATAGTGACGCGACAAACACACATGGAAAACAATCCGCACCGGTAAACACTAAAAAAACACTACCGGATGCACAATTTATTCGAATGTGTGGTGCAATACAAAAAGGTGATTACACCATTGAAAAAGCAAAAAAGGAATTTGCATTGACTGACAAACAAATTGTTGAACTTAAAAACATTGAATTATGAAAAAGCATAATTGGTTGGTCAGACCATCACAACTTGGTGCATTAATGACAAAAGGTCGCGGAAAAGAATTCGGTGACACCGCATTAAAAATGATTCAGGAAAGCGTATTATTTCACAAATACGGAATTGAACCGCCAATGATAACATCAAAACATTTGGAAAAGGGCATTTTAAACGAACGTGAGGGAATGCAATTGGCAAAAGATGTGTTTGATTGGGATATCGATATCGATGCACCAAAAGTTCGTTTATTCAATGATTATTTAACCGGCGAACCTGACATTAATCAATCAATATTGGGTGACATCAAATGTTCGTTTTCATCGCATACATATTTCAAAACATTTTTTGATACCGAAGTCAAAAACAAGGCATATTTGCATCAAATGAATGCTTACATGATGCTTTCAGGACACAAGCAATGCGAATTGGTGTATTGTTTAACAAACACACCGGATCACATTATCGCGGATGAAATTCAAAAAGTCACATATCAATTGTTAAAAGAACCAAAATACACCGAAAAAGGAATGGAGGATGCATTTACAATGGCGGAAATGGAAGCGGAAAGGCGTGTGATGTCAGATTCAATATTTGATAAAATACCAAAACACAAACGCGTTAAAAGGTTCATAATCGAACGCGATGATGAATTGATTGAACAAATATGTGAACGAATAGAACGTGCAAGGGAATTGTTTGATGAAATGTTTGAACAAGTTTAAAGCGATATGAACGATTATTTAATTCACTATGTAGTCTACAAGCACAACAAGGCATTAAAGCCATTAGAAACGCTTAAAATGACAATTAAGGCATATTGCAAGGCAAATGCAAAAGAACAATTTCCGTATTGGAACGGATTAATCAAAAAAATCGAAAGATTATGACAAAAAAATATCTTTTAATACAATATTCGAATGGTGTTGATATTATGGAATTTAACAATCAAGATGATTTGATGAATTATTTTAACATCAACATTCAACAATGTGAAGATTTCACCGAAGCGGAAACATACGGAACATTGTTAATTCATGCCAAAGTACATGAAATTGAAATCGTTGAAATTGACATCGACATCAATGATGATGATTTTAGCAAAACAAATGTCGATATAAAAACAAGTAAACAATTAATAAATAAATAAATATGAACGTACAAGGTACAATTTACAAAGTGGGCGAAGTCCAAAAAATTAGTGAAAAATTTCAGAAACGCGAGGTCGTAATTCGCACCGGTGGTGATTATCCACAATTAATCGGTTGTCAGTTGACACAAGACAAATGCATTTTGCTTGATGAATCAAATGTCGGTGATGAAATTGATGCGTCAATCAATATTCGTGGTCGTGAATGGACAAATCCAAAAGACAATTCCGTTAAATATTTTAACACCATTGAAATTTGGAAAGTGGAAACAATCAAAGTTGAACAAAACGCACCGGAACAACCTACAAAAGTAAGTGAACCGGATGATGATATGCCGTTTTAATGAAATTACTCTTATCAAGTATAAACAAAGAATTGCGAAAAGCAATCAATGACCATTTGAAAAACACCGGTAAATCCTTGAACCAATTTTGCAAGGATGCCGGTGTTCAACAAAACCAAATGTGGATGTTCCTAAATCGTATTGATCCGGAACGTGGTTTGCATTCAAAAACAATTCAGAAAATCGGAAAATATTTTGAAAATAAGGTTTGAAAGCGAAAAAGACGTTGAAAATGAATTAAAAGTCATGAATCGCATTTGTCCTGATGGACAATTTAAAAAATTAGGTGAACATGATTTGGATTTTTTGGTTTACGATTTTAAAAACCATAAAAAAACCGGTTTGTGTTACATTGAGATAAAATGTTATAATGGAAATCATGATGATTATCCGACAACAATGGTTTCATGCATAAAGTACCGGAAAATGATGGAAAAACCATTGCCAACATACTTGTTCATTCAATGGAAAGATAAATTGGTTTACATCAACCGGAATGAAATAAGCGGTGAAAAACGTGTTGGTGGTCGTAAAGTTCGCGAGGGTTCGTCTAATGACCAAGAAATGATGATTTTTGTGCCAAATGAAAAATTCAAATTTTATGAATAACTTTGTTACATGGTTGTTCAATATCGAAATGGTTATCCGATTAGAGTATCAATTGAAAAATTGTTGGATGACTGCGGTATTGATGCCGGAACAATACAATTTTGTGCAGATTACACAATTAAACGTGCCGGAATACTATGGAAAGCACATTCACTTGATGATAAATTAAATGAATTTGTTAATTTAGCGGAAAATAATGGAATCAAAATTGCACGAACAAAGTTTTTTGGACAAATTCATTCAATATGGTTTGAAAAGCAAAAGGATAAAAACAATGAATGATGGATATCCTTTCATAAATGATGAAACGTGTGAATTTTTGGTCGATTTGTATTTGATTAAAGACACAAAAGTTGAAATGCGTGTGTCACCTTTTATGTTGCCGGTTGGATCACGATTCGAACACCAATCAGGAACGTATGAAGTGATGGAAATATTGACAAAGCATGGCGGAATTCAATTAATGTGCGAATGCGTATTTAATGACACAACATTGTTCAACATAGTTAATAATATGAGGAACAATAATAACTAAATAGGGGGCATGGTTTTCGATAATTGTTTGACGATAATATCTAAAATTTCCATTTTTTCCATGTCCCTTTCTTTTAAAATAATGAAATGAAAACATCCGTTTTAAAGCAAGATAAAATTAAACGTACCGGAATACATTCGAAAACGAAAACAAGTCGTTTAAAGACGTCTAAAAACTATAAGAAACGATACAAAGGTCAAGGTAAAAAGTAAAACACTATGAATAACAAGATAAAACAAGTATTAAGAGCAATTGCCGGATTTATATTATTACCAATATTCATTGCAATATTCATGTGTGACCGGTTCATCCTGATATTCCTTTTTTGGATGGAATCAAAACGATTGAAAATTTGGTTGGACAACACACAAATGTTCATGTATTCATTGTTAAGGGTGTTCACTTGCCTTGTATTGTATTCCCTTTTTAAATTGGTTCAAATGTGGTTATTCTAAAAATCATTAACTTTGTTTTATGCCGAACAAAAAAGAACATAGTAAAAAAGAAAAAGCCATAAAAGACGCATTAATTCAGGCAATGCAAAAATCAATGGGTGTTGTTACGGAAGCGTGTAAGGTTGCCGGTCATGGTCGCACAACCTTTTATAAGTATTACAATACTGATCCGGTATTTCAAAAGGCGTGTGATGAATGCGAACATATTGCTTTGGATTTTGCCGAATCACAACTATATAAACAAATCAAAGATGGTTCAACAACCGCGACAATATTCTATTTAAAGACCAAAGGAAAACAACGTGGATATGTTGAACGTCAACAAATCGATATCAACAAAGGACAACCGGATTTGTCACATTTATCATCGGATGACCTGATTGCATTATTGAATGAGTAATGAACTAATTGATGCCGGAAAAGAATTGGTTCGCATTGAATTAGCGAAACGATATTTTTGGCGGTTTTGTTTGTTTTATGACCATGATTTTTTTTCACAACGTAAATTTTTTACGGACATCGCACAATCCTTTCAGGACATTGAGGAGGGCAAAATAAAATCATTGTCGGTATCATTACCGCCTCGTGCCGGAAAGTCATATTTGACATCATTATTTTGTGCATGGACATTAGGCAGAAATCCGGATCAATCGGTCATGCGGAACACTTGCACCGC
>JGI20156J14371_10000145_pt1 | contig 60044 bp, 47 predicted proteins | sample COG_06_FD_14371 | JGI IMG/M metagenome (IMG submission 14371)
ATCGTTTGCTGGCCATAAACACCTCTCATAGAGTTACATTTTAACGCTATTTGGTGTCTAGCAAAGTCTGGGAAGTCCACAGAACTATTGAAATCAGCCTACTTTGTATCTCCCCAGCTACAGCATTAACCACAAGCACGCAACCCCCACCCCGCCCCCTAACTAATACCGACACCACATTGCTCAAAGGTAGCACTGTCATTGCCTTCAAAGGACAATTGATACTCAACCTTCACGGCATAGTACCTCTGAACATACTCACAGAACCTTACGATTTCATACTCTAGCCCTTTCCCATCATTGCTTCTACGAAGGAAGTCCTTTGGCCCAGCTGAGCCTTTAGAGCTGTTCACACGACCACAGGACGGTACATGGTTTGCCTTGTCGTTAGCGAAAGTTCTTTTCTTGTAAGCACTCCATGAGGCTGCACCGCTGTCATAAGCATCTTTTAGGCTTACTACGTGATCTATGTTAATGAAGTCACAAGATTGGTTGGTGTAGAAGCCTATCGAGGTAGTTGGCTTGTAGCTTTTGTAGCTAAAATCAGTGCGATTGTAGCCACTAGAATAGGCAATAGCGGCATTGGCTAGCAGGGTTATGGTTAACAGTAGCTTAATCATATCAATCACAGTCTTTGTAGTCTGAATCGCGGCTTTGTTCTGCTACTATAGCTTCATCAACGTCTAGAACAGCAGAAGCATTGGATGATAACTGCATAGAAAGGAGCCATATATATCTCCTAGATCACCTATAGTTGCCAGAGTCATCTTTCTCTCTTTACTTTTCCATTTCTCTTGAAAGTTTTCGATATAATGACAAGAGTAGTGTTTCGGACACCTCAATAGCTGAGAATAACGGAACTCTGTGCACCAACTCGAGCTTTTGCCCTCCTAAAACGCCAATTACAAGAGATGCTCCAAAGACTGGCCGCGATGAGCCTTGCATCTGTGGTAACGGACGCAAATTTAGAAAACGCTATGGCAGAGAGCTATGATGTATTCTCAATCATATATGCTATCACCATTATGGCCTTCAGTTCGGATTCCGCTATACTAGATCGAGGCATATGATGATGATAAAGCTCGGCTCAGTCAGCAAAACTAAGTGAGCTAATTAGTAGTAGGGGTAGAAATGTTTTTTTCACAACATTAATCACATACGATGCATTTGAAATGCAATCTAACTTGATTACAAGGTAATCCCTCAATGAAAAATTTAATAACTTCAAATATTCGTTTCTTAATTTTAGCCTTATTTTTCATTCTGCATATTTCCTTTGCAAATCCTAAGACACAAGCGCTTACATTCGATTTAGATAATTTTTCATATGAAGATTTAAATTATGAGACATGTAAAATTTATCGACAAAGAAGCCGAAATAAGGATCCACGGTATAATCTTAAAAGTCTTGAATTGAGCCCCGAAAGCGTAGGTGGAACTCTAATTAGTAAAATGTGCGATTTTGCACCACGTTATTCTGGAACACCGCGACAACTATTAAACTCAAAGCATTATGATTATGATAGTTACACGAACAAATATATTCCGAAAGCAGGCTTTAAGGAATTAGATTTCTCAGCGGAAGCCGAAGCGTTCCTCAAGAATTTCAAAACTAATCTACCTAATTGTGAAAAAAGTAAGCCAAAACATCTCTGTTTTGGCTCAGGGATCGTTTGGAATGGCTTTTATTTAGGAGAGTGGAGTAATGAAAAGCCAAATGGTCAGGGCATTCAATTGCTTACTAGAGGAGCCCCGTATGGCTTCGATAAAAAGGTTTGGAATTCTATATTTAGAGGAGCATTTAAAGACGGAATGTTTCATGGTAATGGAAAGTATTTTAATTTGAAGCAGTCGTTCGAAGGGAATTGGTTTAGAGGCGAGATGCATGGAAGGATAGATTGGCAATGGCCGGTTATTTATGATTTTGGCTTTTCTTTTATTAGATATGAATCAGAAATAGTAGTTTCGGAGATATCAGCTTTTGGGCCAGCAGAATCAGCGGGGTTGCAAGTGGGGGATATTATTGCAACTATTACCAATGGTAATGAAATTATACAAACAGATGAGGTAGGTATTAAGAGTATCGAGAGATTCTTAAATAAAGTCGATACGAATGATGAAATCTCAATTCGAATATTAAATAAAGATCAAAATAGCTACAGATCGATTACTTTTTCTAAAACGTCAAAAAACCAGAAAGATCAAACAGCAATGTTCTGTATCGCATCTAGAGATGAAAAATGTTATGAAAAATCAATTTTAAAGAATATATTTATAAACGCCGGTAAAGAATCTCGAGGCTCATATAATATGGGTATGAGGCATGCATTTACGGCGGATGACCTGCATGTCTACAAGCAGGATGACTCATCTGTTCTTGTGAATATGTATTGTTTTGGCAACCCTCCCCCAATAGCAGTTATTACGAAAAATAAAAGCCTTTTAGATAAAATTAAATTTGTTACCCCATCAGTATTTATTTTAGATACCGGATACAATACGCCATGTTTGTGGGCCAAGCGTTTTCCATATGATGTTAATAAATTCTCCTTTCCTCATTTACTCAAAGAAAATCAAGAGGCTCTAGACCTACTTTCAGATTTGAGTGGATTATATAAATTTGATATTTCAGATTATCTTGACGATTTTATTAGCCAGCTTGATAGAGGTTTAAGTCCCGACGATATAAAGAGTATTGCACATGATTGGTGTAATTATGACCTGCTGTATAGTTATTGTGGTAGAGGTAGGCATGATTCCTCATATGTTATTCAACGACAAATAAAGATTGTTGATAACCCGGAAACAGCGGGCTTCAAAAGAAAAAGACAAATGCAGATTAAAAGAGCTGAGGAAAATTATTTCATTGCATCTTCGTGCATTTCTAGCAGTGCTGACACTGGCGATAATAGTACTGGAAGATCTTTAGCTAAAACATGTATTCTCAATCAGGTGGCTAAGCGAATAAGTTTTTGGGACTGTGTTTATAGGGGAAAAAGCATGGCGAATTGCTCGGACATTACGAATTCCAAAACGCCAACTTCAGTAGTTGCGTTTAAGTTCGCTAACCCAGATGCGCTAGATGAGGTTGACTTAAATTCTTGGATTTTTGGAGATTTATAAAATAATAATCTCTTTCTTTATCACAATATATAACTATATTGATAACATCGCTATTAAGTATGTAAATGCTTATCTTTCTTAGCGTTTACTTTTTAAAAAATTGGAGTTGTTAATGAAAAAAATGTTTATATTCTTAACTTTTTTATGTTTAGGTTCTGTTGCGCAAGAAGTAGTTCTGCCGAGTACTGACATGAGGCCTTTTTCTAACCCTAATGACTGCTTGCTTTTGCAATATAATGCTGCGGTAATTGGGAAGAAGGTGGTGCAAATTTACAAAGCAGTTGAGCCACAAATTATCATTGAAGGTACAAAAGTCAATGTTCAAAAGCAATTAGAAAATGCAGGCAATTTATCCCATATTGCTAATATGCTTTCCAACCAATATCTAGTATTTTGCAACAAATCACTTAAAATAACGGGATGAAATCATTCGTCACGAAGCCGGCCCACGTTCAGCGTTTTGATCGTCACTTGCTCTTTGAATCAATTGAGATTTTTTTATGGTGAAGTAGCAAGCTTGGTTGTACGCTAGCAAATGGATTATTTTGTACCTCCCCAGATACAGTAACAATCACAAGGACTCAATAGCCTCCCCCGCCCCCTGCGGAATAGTCCCCTACCACAAAAATTCTCCGGTCATAAAGTGGCAATGCCTTGCCAAACTGAGGTTTATTCGGCTAATGCCGGCGACAAATTGCCACTTGCTTAAAGATGTCATTTTCACTGTCGATCTCGCCTGGCGAGATCGCGGAAATAAGTCCGCCTCTCTGATAACCATTTTTTTGGGATATTGGATTAAGACTTGAAGATAGGCACCAACATAACGGCAAGCATTGCCGCCAACAGCCTCGCTAAGAACGAGCGAGCCATGGCGCAATCTATGCAGCGACTGTCCACAGGGCTGAGAATCAACTCAGCTGCTGATGATGCCGCTGGGCTGGCTATCGNCTCAAGAATGACAAGTCAGGCCAGAGGACTAGATCAGGCTGTCCAGAATGCCAATGATGCGATAGGTATGATTCAGACAGCGGACGGTGCAGTTGCCAGCGTGACAGCTATGTTGCAGAGAATGCGAGAGCTGTCTGTTCAGGCTGCGAATGACACTAATACCAGCAAGGACAGATCATCACTGGATTTAGAGTATCAGGCACTTAAAGCAGAGATAGAAAGAGTCTTTAACAACACCCAGTGGAATGGTGAAAATCTCCTAGACGGCTCCCATTTTGGTAGTACCACATCATTCCAAGTGGGTGCCAATGCCTCACAGACTATTGATTTAACCTTGGGCAGCGCCTCTATCAGTAGCCTGGGGGGCACCGCCAACTACGGAACTCACCCTTCTGCTGCACCAGCACTGACTCAGGTAAGTGCGCCAGTGACTGATGTCTCGCTGAATGCAACAGGAACCTGGACTCAACGCGGTACGGACTTAGACGGCGAAAGCGCCGGTGATCACCATGGATTTTCAGTTTCTCTAAGCCACGATGGCAATATTTTAGCCGTTGGTGCTCTAAACAATGACGACAATGGCACAGACTCAGGTCAAGCCAGAGTCTATTCATGGAACGGATCAGCTTGGCAGCAAATGGGTTCGGATATAGATGGCCTGTCCAGCTATAACTACGACGGCCATTCGGTGAATCTGAGTGATGATGGCCTGACTCTGGCTGTGGGTGCGATACAACCGGGGGGTGCAGCGGGTAGCACGCGGGTGTTCACATGGGATGCATCTAACTCTCAGTGGATCGCAAAGGGCGCAACCATAAGTGGGGAAGGAATTGGGGATAGAAGTGGCAACAATGTAATCCTTAGCGCCGATGGCAATATACTTGCAATCGCAGCCAACCTTGGTGAGGGTACCGCGGGCGCAGACAGTGGCTACGTCAGAATATTTAGCTGGGATGGTACGGCCTGGGTTCAACTAGGGCTTAATATAAATGGAGAGGCTACTAATGATCGCAGCGGGTCTAGCATTAGTCTGAGCGAGGATGGCAGCATTGTGGCCATAGGAGCTGCATATAATGATGGCAATGGCTCTGACTCTGGTCATGTCCGAGTTTATAAATGGAATGGCACCTCATGGAACAAGCTTGGCAATGATATAGATGGCGAATCAGCTTACGATTATTCATATTTTGTTAGTCTTAGTCTCGATGGAGAAACCTTGGCTATAGGTGCACCATTAGCCAAAGATGGAAGTGGTACTGCTACTGGGCACACTAGAGTCGTTAAATGGGATGGATCGGATTGGGTGCAGCTGGGCTCTGATATCGATGGAGATGCCGCCAATGACTCCAGCGGTTGGCAGGTAAGCTTAAATGATGACGGCACCATTGTTACTGCCGTAGCTCCCTCACATGATAACAGCACCGGTCATGCCAAAGTCTATAAGTGGGACGGAACAAATTGGGTGCAGCTGGGTAATGACATAGATGGTGAGGCTGTCGGCGATTCAACCAGATCTGTCAGCACCAATGCCTATGGCAATACCATTGCACTTGGCAGCCGCTACAATGATGGTAGCGCTGATGACGCTGGACATGTGAGGGTCTACGATTGGCCTTCTACCACTACCTATACCGCTGGAGTGGGCCAGCTAGACTTTAATGATTTGGATCTGGTCTTAGGCGACCGGGTTATTATCAATATCACTGGTGGCTCTCAGGTAGAGGCATTTATGGAATCTAGCGGCTTGGATGGGCTGCTATCTAATATCAGCGCTCAAATTGCAGCGCAGACCAATCTGTATAGCGGAGCAAGTGCGACCGCTGGGGTGATCAGCATTACAGGGCTTGCGGATGGCAATGCTGTATCGGGCTTAAGTGTCAGCCTTGAGCGAAGTGGTTACAGCACCAGTGACGCTATAGAATCGACTGAGCTCAGTTCTGTTGCATCAGCCTCAACTTCTCTGGCCACAATAGACCGGGCTATTACTCAGATCAGCGGGCAAAGAGCAGGCTTCGGTGCAATTATGAGTCGCATTGAATATGCCATTGATAGTCTCTCGACCATGTCTACCCAATCCAAAGCATCTCTGAGTAGAATTCAAGATGCCGATTATGCAAGAGAGACCACTGAATTGGCACGCACTCAGATTATCCAGCAGGCGGCGACTGCTATGCTGGCACAGGCCAACCAGCAGTCTAAAGTTGTTATGGATATTCTTAACTGGGATAAGTAAGACAGCTTAATGTTCAAATCACCTTAAAAAGTATCTGTCCAGATACAATAACAATCTCAAGACCTCAACAGCCTCCCCCGCCCCCTTATGAAGAAGCCCCCCATGTATAATCTATGTATGATTATGTATAGGCTATGTATAATTTTTAAGTGGCAATGCCTCTGCAAACCGCATAGAATAAGGACTTAACTTTGCGGTCAGTGCGTCTCCTGGGCACCATTAAGACTTCGAATCAGTTTCGGCTGTACAAGCCAACTATCCCCCAAAACCACCCCTAGTGTAAAAGTCGACCCGCACCTGTATAGTCTGGGAATGTCGATATTTCGTACTGTTAATAGGCTGTAAATTTTAATTATAAAAATAAACATTATTATGAAAACTTTCTCAGGCTATCCCCTATTACCTCTTATCCTCAGCCTAATTTTAAGCGCCTGTGGCGGGGGCGGTGGAGGTGGTGGTACCTTTACCCCAGTGCCAACCGCACCAGCAGCCAACACTGCTCCTTCCGCTAATGCCGGGGCAGACCAGCAGACCCTCGTTTCTCAAGAGGTAACAATCAGTGGTTCTGGCAGCGATTCTGATGGCTCAATTGCCTCCTATCTGTGGACTCAATCCAGCGGAGAGACTGTTACTTTAAGCGCAAGCGATACTGCCAGTGTTTCGTTTGTTGCCCCAAGCATTGAAACAACTCTGATATTTGAGCTAAGCGTCACTGATAACGATGGCGCTGAGGCAACTGATACGGTCTCTGTTAGCGTCATCTTACCGGATAATATCCCACCAACGGCAGATGCTGGCGAGAACCAAACGGTCCCCAGCTCTTCCTCTGTGACCCTTAACGGCTCAGCGACAGATACTGATGGCTCTATTGTCAGTTACAGCTGGGTGCAAACCTCTGGAGAGACAGTGACTTTGACTGGTGCGAATACCGCCAGCGCCAGCTTTACCGCGCCAGACAATAGGGGCACATTGGAATTTAGCCTGACCGTTACTGACGACCGCGGAGACACTGTGACTGACTCTGTGAGTATTGAAGTCAACGACTCTAAAGTGGCCATCAGCGGCGCCATTACCTTTGATCTGGTGCCTTTTCAGGCATCTGGTGTAGGGCTGGACTACAACAGTATTGAGCAGGCTGCGGCCCGAGGCGTGGTCGTCGAAGCGGTGGATGAATCCGGTAACACTCTGGTTTCCACGGTGACCGACAATCAGGGGCTCTATTCCATGCGAGTGGCTGCCAACACCTCTATACGAGTCAGAATCTCGGCTAAGTTATTGCAGACCTCCGGCGTGACCTGGGATGTCAAGGTTACAGACAATACAGCATCGGATGCGCTCTATGCAGTTCAGGGGGATATTTTTAATACGGGCACAGCCGACAGCACCCGCAGTTTTAATATGCCCTCTGGCTGGGATGGCACCAGCTATAGTGGGGACAGAAGCGCAGCTCCCTTTGCTGTGCTGGATGCCATTTATGACACAATGCAAAAATTTGCTGCTGCGGATTCCAGCCTTGAGTTCCCAGCACTGGAAGTTCATTGGAGCGAAAACAATAATCCCGCAAGTGGCGACCTGCCCAGCGGTGATATTGGAACTTCTTTTTACTCCAGCGGAAAAATCTATCTCTTGGGTGATGCGGACACAGATACTGATGAGTACGACCGCCATGTACTCATTCACGAATGGGGCCATTACTTTGAAAACAAACTGTCGCGCTCTGACTCTGCAGGTGGATCTCATAGCTTAGTAGAGCGTCTAGATATGCGCGTCGCCTTTGGTGAGGGCTGGGGCAATGCACTATCGGGAATTATTACCGACGACCCCTTTTATCGAGATAGCACCGGGCCGCAACAAAATACCGATTTTTCTTTTAGTGTTGAGACCAATAACTATGCAGAGAATGGCTGGTTTAATGAGGGATCTGTACAGTCTGTGATCTACGATATCTACGATTCCGCTGATGACGGTGCTGACAGCATAGCCCTGGGTCTGGGGCCCATTTACGATGTACTGACCGACAGCAGCTACACCTCCAGCACCTACTTCACCAGCATTTTTTCTTTTACCGACCGCTTAAAAGCCCTGCAGCCAGGCGCATCAGAACAGATAAATAGTCTGTTAACGGCCCAGTCTATCTCTGGAACCGGCGCCAACGGCATAAATGAAACCAATGATGGCGACATAGCATCGGCACTGCCTGTGTACAAGGTGGCTAATGTGGGTGGCAGCACCATCCAACTCTGCTCGGTGGATGATGCCGGCTACTTTAACAAACTGGGCAGCACGGCCTTTGTGGAGTTTGAGATACCTGCGACCGGGAGCTATAGCTTTAGTGCGGCTGAGGTTGGGGGAGCAACGGTCGCTGACCCTGATTTCTATATCTTTCAGTCGGGTAACCTGCTCCAAGTGGCTGAGTCCGGCGTGATTGGTTCAGAAAATGCCAGTCTGAATTTCACCACAACCGGTACCCATGTACTGGCATTTAATGATTGGAACAATATAGATGAGACCGACGATGCCGGCGACTATTGCTTCGACTTTCAAATCAGTAACTAGACAATGAGAGAAATAAGCATGACAAAGACTACCTATATAAGCATTCTATTGACAAGCCTGGTGCTTGGTGCCTGCGACAATGGCACCATTACTGCAAGCGGAGATGCTGCCGCCAGCGGCAATAGCACCGGCGAAAAGGCCAGTCCATCCAAGTATTTAAAGCCCGGCGCCGCCGTCGACTTTCAGCACAACTTTAAAGGGCCCCTCGACGTTGGGGAAAAACAGACTGTTGATCTGAGTTTTAGGCTGCCACATATTGCCGGTCAACTGGCGATAAAGTTGCGTGCAGACAGCGATCTGATTACAGAGCCTGCCACAACAGACTATGTATTCACTCTGGGTGACAATCAGGTCTACAGCATCCAGCAGACTGTCAGTGCTGAAGTAATGGGCAAATATTATCTTAAGATTTTTGCCGAGGTGATGGACCCCCAGGGCCAAATTAAGACCCGGGTGTTTGCGATTGCAGTTCAGGTAGGTGAGCCAACAAGCAAACCGGACGGCAGCGGCTCGGTGATTGAGAACTCCTCTGGGGAGCGCCTAATACTAATGCCAGCGCAAGAGACTACTATCAGCAAGAAATAACTACTGGCTAATAACACCCAGTAATTTTTGCCCAGGTACAGGGCCCTCTAAAGTCATAGAGTTCTGCACCACTGCCTCCCCGGCCACCAGCACATGCAATATACCGGTAGGTTTTAGATAGGGGTCACCATAGACCGCATTAGCGGCAATGGTCTGGGCATCAAAAATCACAATATCCGCATCAGCGCCCTGCTGAATACGACCTTTCTTTTTAAACAGTGGCGATGCCTGCTCCATCCACCTAGCCTGATACAGACTGGATCGGGCCAGCGCATCAGACAGGCTGAGTACGCCGCGCTCGCGCACATAATGACCCAGTAATCGGGAAAATGTGCCCGCTATATTGGGATTGGTGGGAATGCTGGTATCTATGGCTGGCAGTGCATCTGTAGATACCATCATGCCGGGCCATTGCAGTGCAGTTTCAACCCAGTCTTCTTTTACATAATGGTGGTTCACCATACCTGTGGGCTGCTCTTTGGCGTACTTATCCCAGGTCTCTTTGGTCAACCACTCGCCGGTGGCGACCCACTGCACATCCTCGTAGCTAATATCAAAAATAGCCTGCCAGTCACGGCAGCGAAAAACATCGGCAGAGATACTGGTACCCCCAGCAGCGTAAGACAGAGTCTCAGTGGTGATATTGGCTCCGGCCTGATTGGCTTCGTCAATCATCGCCAGCCAGTCGCCAATACCGCCCATCGCATTATGGGTGATATGACAGACAAACAGAGCCGCGCCAGTTTCTACTGCCAGATCAATCACTTCAGTTAAACCTGCTGGGTCACCGGTATGGCCTCTGCGCACATGGATATACAGTGGCACCTCACGCTCGGATGCCACCTCAAATAGCATTCTTAACTCCGCCTCAGAAACCGCCTGGGTCATATAGTCCAGAAGCACGCCAATACCCAGACCACCGCCATCCAAACCCTGGTTAAGCAGCACACGCATCTGCTCGATTTGCTCTGGGCTGGCAGTCTGCATCCAGGTTGGCCCGGCCATGGTCAACACTTTATTGCCGGAAAAAATATACGGCATATCTATACCTTCGATAACCTTGGTGCGCACCGCCCAGTGGCCCACGGAAGACCCATAATTAATCTGCGCACCGCCTGCAAAGTGTTCGCCATAAAAACTGACTGGGAAAGAGCCAGCCTCCAGATCTAACTGGGTAGTAATACCATCGAGAAGGTTGACCTGCTGACCCAGCAGCGTTGGGGTATGACTGTGCACATCAATAAAACCGGGCGCTACAACTAGCCCTGTGGCATCAATAGTTTGTTGGCCCTGCAATGGCTGCAGTGAAATCTCACTGATGGTGCCGTTATTAATACCAATATGGCGGATGGCATCCAACTCGGTCTCTGGGTCTATAACTCGGCCATTGGCAATAACCAGATCGTATTGGGAGTCGTTACTACAGCCAGTAATGCTAAGTAAAAGGACCATCAGCCCTAGCAGCTTAATCACTGTTTTTATCATCACCGCCTCTCTCTTTATACCGTTGCTTTTAGACTAGCGCTGCTGTGCATATGCCCGACAGGCATCCCCAAAGGCTGCAAAAATAGCCAGGTAGAAGTCATTGTTGCGCACCTGCCATTCCGGGTGCCATTGCACGGCCAGGGCAAAGGATTTAGCCGCGGTGACCGAGACAGCTTCAACCAGACCATCCTCAGCCAATGCTTCAATGGTTAAACCCTCAGCCAGCTGGTCGATACCCTGACCATGGACCGAATTAACCATTGGCTTGTTGTCTCTGTAAATCGAGGCCAACAGGCCATTGGCTTGGATATTAACAGCATGCGCCAGCCCATATTGCACCTCCACAGGGGCGGTTTTATCCTCGCGATGATCGAGCATGCCATCAATTTCATAGACCCGCTGATGCAATGTGCCACCCATGGCCACATTGAATTCCTGCATGCCGCGGCAAATACCCAACACAGGTATTCCCGCGGCAATAATCTGCGGTATCAGAGCCAGATTGGCACTGTCCCTGGCCGCATCGCGGCTATCCTTACCGGGCGCTGGCTGGTGGCCATAATGATGGGGCTCGATATTACTGTAACCGCCGGTTAAAAGGACACCATCGACACGATCCAGGATACTGTCAATACCAGCCTGATCATTGAGGGCCGGCAGTATCATGGGCACACAGCCCGCACCATCGCTGACTGCGGTTAAATATTTTTCTCCGGCAGAATGATACTGATGGGCACCATTTAAAGCGCGATCTGCGCTTACCGCTACCAATGGCATGGAAACTGGATTGGTCAAAATTACTCTCTCCTAAGGGTCGCTTACAGCCCCTCCATTACTAAAACCCGGTAACACCACCGGGGATTGGCGGGTAATCTCCCACTAGCTCAGCCCCTTTCTCGACGGTCTGTATAGCCGCCTCAATAATATCCAGAGCCTGCATAAAAGTCTGCTGATCCATATTCAGCGCAGGGTACATTCGCACTGTGGGCTCGGTATCGCAAATTGCCCAGACGCCATTGATCAGCATTTCGTTGCGCACTGTGCGCGCCACCCAGCTATCGTCGTAATCATCCGCCATCTGATCGCGATCGGGATGGGTAAAGCTAATACCCATCAGCAGTCCAAGACAGCGCACCTCAGACACAATAGCGTACCGCTCGGCCCAGCCTGCCATGCGCTGTTCGGCCAGCTCGGCCAAACTGGCGGCCTGAGCCACAATATTATCCCGCTGGAATATCTCCAGCGTTTTAAGCCCAGCGGCACAGCCGGCCGGTGTGCCCGCAAAGGTGCTGCCCGCCGAGGCGCGGGGGTTGTCGCCCAGTATTTTATCTCGAGCAGCAACGCCGGCACAGGGCTCTATACCGCCGGAGAGGTTTTTACCCACCACCATAATATCCGGGACCACATTATAATGCTCTACCCCCCATAGCTTGCCTGTGCGCCCGAGACCGGTCAGAACCTCATCTACAATCATCAGCCAGCCATGCTTATCGCAGATGCGGCGAATACCCTGGATAAAGTCCGGCGAGGGAATCCAGTTGCCCCCCTCGGCCAGACCGGGCTCAACAATGATGGCGGCAATATTATCGGCGGGCGTGATATAGCTGGGAATATGAGTCTCCAGATACCAGAGACAGTAATCTACATATTGCCCGGGGCTCATATCGGCAGGAATATTTTGTGAATAGGGATAGGGCGCTTTGATAACACCCCCGCCCCAGGGCTCCATATAGACATTGTTTTCACTGGTATAGCCACTGATCATTTTGGTACCCAGCCCCTCGCCATGGAAAGAAGAGGTAAAACTAATAATATGCCGCCGCTGGGTATAGCAGAGTGCCATATGCACAGCAGACTCCACTGCCTCAGTACCAGAAACCTCAAAGGTAAACCGCGGTAGTTGCTGGCCGGGCATTATCTCCCCAAGCTTCTCCGCCAACTCAAAGCGCAACGGATGCTCCCAGTGGTAGCCGTAGCGCAGATGGGCCTGATGCACGGCCTCAATAATCTCCGGATGGCAATTGCCCAGGGGGTTGGTGGCCCAGCCATTTTGAAAATCTATATAGCGATTGCCATCCAGATCCCAGACATAGTCGCCCTCTGCACGGCCAACAATCATCTGCGCTGGTGGAATAAAGCCTCTGTCTGCCGATGTTTTGGCGGCTCTGTCATAGCGCAAGCCATGACGGAACAGGCCTTTGCCCGCCTGCAGTTTTTCTCTACTTAATGGTCCAGGTAATGTATAAGCCAAGGGAGCCCCCGATTAATCAAACGCTATTGTTATAAAACTTGCCAAGGTCTATGGTAAGCACCATTATATAAACGTACAAGTAATTAAACAGGCGTTTAAACCAGTTTTAACACAGGACCAACCGCCCTATGTCCACTACCAATCCTGCTATTAATCAAGAGCGACGGCGGCTTTTAATTGATGCCACCATTACCGCTATTGCTGAGTTTGGTCTGTCCAAATTAACTCTGGCGAAAATTAGTTCTATTGCCGGATTAACCGCAGGCACAGTGAATTTTTATTTTGATAGCAAAGAGACATTGCTGCTGGAAACCCTTAATTTTGTCTCTGAGGAATTTGATCGCGGCGTAGCCCAGGCCCTTAAACAGGCGGGGCCGGACCCGGCCAAACGGCTGGCCGCTATTATTGATGCCTCTCTTGACCCGGAAATTACCGAACATCGCAAAATGGCTGTCTGGCATGCCTTTGATTCTGAGAGTCGCGGCCGTGAGGACTATCAGCGCATCAGGGGCAACCTGGATAAACAAAACTTTAAACTGATTCTCAATCTCTGTGAGCAGATTATTAATCAAGCCAACAAACAGGCTGAGATTAATGCCCGGGCAATTGCCAATGCCATCTCGGGCATTACCGATGAGGTGTGGAAGGAAATTCTCTTTGCCGGCGAGGGCTATGATCGCGACGACGCCCGCCAGGTATGCCTGAGTTTTCTCGCCAGTATATTTCCCTGGTGCTATCAGATGCCCGATCAAAACAGCGCCGGCACTGCGTCTGACAGCAGCCCAGTTTATATTACCCAAGCCAATCTGGATAATCTGGATCAGGTGGCCCGGTTATTTGATCTCTATCGCCAGTTTTATGAGGAGGATGCAGATCTCAGCCTGGCCCGCCAGTATATTGAGCAGCGCTTGCAGACCCATAGCTCACTTATTTTTATCGCCTGGAACAGCGATAACACCGATAAAAAAGCCATTGGCTTTACCCAGCTTTACTCCACATTTTGCAGTGTAGAGGCATCAACTATCTGGGTGCTCTATGACCTATTTGTAGATAGCGGCCAGCGCAATAATGGCGTTGGCAAGGCCCTAATGAATAGGGCCAAAGCAATGGCTGTGGAAAGCGGTGCCTCGCGAATTGATCTGGAGACCGCCATTGATAATATCAGTGCTCAGGGGCTCTATGAGGCCCTGGGTTATGAGCGTGACACTGAGTTCTACAAATACTCTCTGGCTCTTTAGGGCGCTAGCTCTGCTCGGCGTCAGAGGCCATCAGGTAAATCAGCTCCAGACCTATGGTAGCTGCCGCCAGAGAAGTAATCTGGGCATGGTCATAGGAGGGCGCTACCTCTACTACATCTGCGCCCACCAGATTTAAACCCACCAGACCGCGAATAATTTTTAATGCTTTATCACTGGTAATGCCTCCAGCCACCGGGGTTCCGGTACCTGGTGCAAAGGCTGGGTCCAGACAATCAATATCAAAGGTCAGGTACAGGGGCATATCGCCGACTCGCTGCTTAATGGCTGCCACAATATCCGCAGCGGCCATATCATTGACCGCCGCTGCATCAATCACCTGAAACTGGTGATCCCCCGGGTTATATTCGGTACGAATGCCCAGCTGAATAGAATGGGCTGGATCAATAAGACCCTCTTGGGGGGCAAAGTAAAACATGCCTCCATGATCAAACTCCGAGCTCTCTTTGTAGGTATCTGTATGGGCATCAAAATGCACCAGAGCTACAGGACCCCGCTGCTGATGCACTGCTCTTAAGAGAGGCAGGGTGACAAAATGATCGCCACCAATACTCAGGGTTTTCTTACCCTTGGCATGAATACCACCTACGGTGTCTATCACGGTATCAATCATCGACTGGGACTCACCTGGCGCGAATTCCAGGTCTCCATAGTCAATCACTTTTAGTCGATCCATTGCATTAAAGGTCCAGGGCCAGCGCTTCTCTTCCCAGCGCAGATTACCCGATGCCAATCTCACTCCCTGAGGCCCGTGGCGAGTACCGGCACGGCCAGTGGTCGCCAGGTCATAGGGGATACCCAGCACCACCAGGTCTGCCTTGTCTACATCCCGGGACAGGGGCAGGCCAAGGTAGCTATAGACATTGGCAAACATGGAATAGCTATCAAACAACTCATTGTCAGGCTGGTTATTCTCGGACATATCACACCTCGTTTTTGCCCGGACTGTCGCCGGGCTTAGTCATTAATCGACCCAGATACCCTGCTCTCGCAGATCCTCCAGAGTCAGCCGCAAGCCCTCACGAAGAGCAGTGACCAGCTCATCTACCTGAGCTCTGGTTATAATTAGCGGCGGCGAAATAATACAGATATTGATAAAGGGCCGCACCAGTAGCCCCAGTCGCTGGCAGTGGCGATCAACCATCTCGCCAATAGCATAGTCTTTTTCCAGCAAATCGGCCTCGTTTCGGCCCTGAATCGTCATTTCCACTGCAGCCATCAATCCTGTGCCCCGCACATTACCCACCAATGGGTTTTCTTCTAATGTGCGCAGTTGCTGCTGAAAATAGGGCCCCACCTCGAGAACATTCTGCAACAGCTTGTCTTTCTCGAGAATATCCCAGCTGGCCAGCGCCGCAGCACAGGCCACCGGGTTACCGGACCAGGTATAGCCATTGGAGTACAGGCAGCCATCGGCATTATCACCGCTGATTTGAGTCATAAACTGGTCTGACACCGCGTAGCCGCCCATGGGGATATAGCCAGAGGTCACGCCTTTGGCAAAGATAATAATATCCGGCACTATGCCAAAGACCTTCTCCGAGGCAAACCAGTGGCCCAGGCGACCAAAGCCGGTCACCACCTCATCGGCAATATAGGTAATGCCGTAGCGTTTGACCATCTGCCAACAGCGCTGGTGGTAGTCCGCCGGAGGTACAATCACCCCGCCACTGGCCAAAACAGGTTCGGCGATAAAGCACATAATATTCTCTGCACCTACCTCGAGAATCTTCTCCTCAAGCTCGGCAATCAAAAAATCGCAGAATGCATCTTCGGTTTCAAACTGGGGAAAATAATAATGACAGGGCGCAGATAAAAAGTGCACGCCGTCGCGAATAATATCCATGGCGGTTTTATCCCGCTCTTTGCCCGTGACTGAGGCAGAGAGATAGGTACTGCCATGGTAGGCTTTTTCCCTTGTCAGTATCTGTTTGCGCTGGGGTTTACCCTGAATATTGCTAGCCAGCTGACAGAGACGCAGGGCTGCATCAACCGCGGTGGAGCCACCAGTAGTAAAGTAAATACGATTGAGATCCCCCGGGGTTTCGGCGGCAATGCGCTGGGCTAACTCCACTTCCCGATTATTGATCAAAGTAAAGGCGGTGGCATAACTCAGGGTCATCATCTGCTCGGCCACGGCATCAGCGATTTCGCGGCGGCCATAGCCTACCTGCATACACCACATACCCGCCGGGCCATCAAGCAGTCTATTGCCCTCGGCATCGTAGATATAGGCACCCTCCCCGCGCACAATCACCGAGCTGGAGTCATCTTCCCCCAGTGCCGACAGATCACCCCAGGGGTGCAGCAGATGTTGGTTGTACTTATCTCTGTAACTATCACTTTTCACTTTATTTGCCTGTTTTATTAAACCTGCCTCCGGCTAAAGGAGCTACAGGGAAAGTTTACTTGCCCAGCGTTGGTACAGCTGCTCGGCAACCTGATTTAAAGCTGCCACATTAGCCGTCAAATCCTCAGCAATCTGTTGGTGGTTTTGCACACTGGCACTGCACTCATTTAGATGACTCCGCCACTGGGTAATCCAGCTGCGCAAAAGCGGTTCCGTCATTTCTACATGCCCCTGCATAGCCAGCACATTATCGCCATAGCTGTAGGCCTGATTCTGGCAGTGTTGAGAGGAAAACAAAAGCTGCGCACCCGCGGGTAGGGCGAAGGTCTCATAGTGCCAATGGAACATGGTAAAGGGGTCTATGGTATCTCCCAACCAATCTTCAGCCGCAGCATTGGACTGCCGATAACAGCTGTGCCAGCCTACTTCTGCCACTAGGTTAGTACTTACTTCCTGCCCCAGGGCCCGGCTAATCAGCTGGCCACCCAGGCAATGACCAAGCACTGGAACACCCTGATCAAGGCTCTGACGGATCAGTTCAATCTCCGCTTTGATCCAGGGAATATCATCATTGGCACTCATCACCCCGCCCATAAATACCAGCCCGGCCATAGAGCCATCTAATGGAGGAATTGCATCCCCCTGATCGGCGCGAATAATGCGATAGGGAATCTGCTGCTTATCCAGATAGTCAGCAATATAACCCGGGTGCCTATCATCCATATGCAAGAAGATTAATACCTGGCGCTGCATGCTGGACAATGGAGCGACCTAGAACCGGTCGAGAGTTTTATAGTACATCATGCCAATTGCCATAGCCGGCCTGCGCAGTAACTTGCCACCGGGCCAGGGTAGATGGAACATCTTATTCATAATATCAAAGCGATGGGTATCGCCATCTACAGCCTCGGCAAGAATACGACCCGTCATATGGGTAGGCGCCACCCCATGGCCGGAATAACCGCTGATATACAGCACATTGCTATCTTTGATGCGCCCAATTTGGGGCATACGGCGCACGCTGATACCCATCCGGCCAGACCAGCTGAAGTCGATCTTTACCTCTTTGAGACTAGGGAATACCCTGAGCATTTTGGCGCGCATAATCTCTGTGGCATTGGTGGGGTCCAGACCGGAATAATTAGATAGACCCCCAAATAGCAGTCTCTTATCCGCTGAGAGCCTATAGTAGTCCAGAGCCGTTCGCGAGTCGCAGACTGCTACATCGCGGACCATGGTTTGCCGTTGCTGCTCTTCGGTTAATGGCTCTGTGCCTATAACACAGCTGGTAGCAGGCAGTACCCGGGCATCCAGATAGGGCACCAAATTGCCCATATAGGCATTGCCGCAGAGAATCACATGATTGGCGCGCACTGAGCCTTTTTCGGTCTGTACGGCAGGATTTTTTCCATAGGTAACCCCTGTCACTCTGGTCTGCTCAAAAATCACAGCGCCCATAGACTCCGCCACCTTGGCTTCACCTATGCAGAGATTAAGCGGCTGAATATGGCCCCAGTCTTCCCGGTAGTAGCCACCCAGATAAATCTCTGAATTGACATAATGTTTAAGCTCATCGCGGTCGAGCAGTTTAATCTGCGGTTCTTCCTCCGCCCATTTTCGGTAGTCTTTTAGATGGCGCCTTTTTAGCCCCACCTCGCAGTAACCCCATTTCAGGCCACAGTCGATATTATATTTCTCGATGCGCTGCTTAATAATTTCAACGCATTCCACCCCCATATTTTCCACCACTTCGACACCTTCAGTGCCGATATTGGCTTTGAATGCACTGGGGTTTTGGCCATAGCCACCAATAATCTGACCACCATTGCGGCCACTGGCGCCCCAGCCAATACGATTGGCTTCCAGCAGAGCCACCTTATAGCCGCGCTCCCCCAATTCCACAGCAGTGGCAACCCCACTAAAGCCACCACCCACAATCACCACATCGACCTCTATATCCCCCTCTAGCTCGGGATAGTTAGTCTGCCAGTTAGCGGATGCGGCATAATAGGAATCGGCATGCTCTCTGGTATCTGCTGTGGCTTTCAAAAACATAGTTCGTCTCTGCTTGTACATTAGGCCTGTGCGTTGGGCTTGTGGGTTAGGCTGGCGCTTTAAATTTGATTGTTAGACGGATGACAGCGTCTTCAGGTACCAGCTTATAAATTCCATCAAGGTTGATTCGTATTCCGGGTGGTAGGGCCCGGGCTCAAAGAATCTGGAGTTCACCCCTTCACTGTTGCGCATAATAATATACTCGTCCTCAAGGCTGGTGTGGTGCCACAGCCAGGCGACTTTTTCTGCATCATAGTCCGTTCCCTCAACGGCATCGCCATTCACATACCAGACTAATTCCATATCGGTTTCGGTCAGACTGCGGGGAATAAACCGATACAACACACAGTGATCAGGGTAGTTGAGCATAAAGGTCAGAGGGCCCATCTGAAAATCACCGGCACCGCCATCATAGCCCTGCATATTGCCCATCAGCGGTGCCACTGGCTCGCCATCGCGACTGCCAGTCTTAAATCCTTCATACAGCGCATAGCGGCTGGTGTAGGAACAGGCACCAAAGGCCGCAGCATCGTTGTAGTAGCCATAGTACTCATCAGCAATCCCGGGCACTCCGGTAAGCTCCTCTGCCCTGGCCCACATGGCCTGATTAATCGGCTTAACCTTTTCCGAGGGCGCTTCAAGGGTGTGTAGCTTGGCGTACTGACGGTGAGAGCTGGAGCAGTGGTAGCACTCCAGATAGTTCTCCAGCACCAGTTTCCAGTTGGCATTGATTCTGTAGGTCTTGCGCTCAGCTATCTTGGCATTCTCAAGATCATAGGCACCCAGCTGTCTGCTGATGTTCTCCAGCGGCGCGACAAAGTCTGCAGCATCCGGGTCGCAGTTAATAAAAATCATGCCCTGAAAGACCACAAAACGTACTTTTTTAAGGGCATAGTTTTCGCACTTAAAACCCTCCAGCTGATCCATTTCCCGGGCCGACTTTAGATGGCCATCATTACCGTAGGCCCAGCCATGATAGGGGCAGATAAAGGCTTTGCGATTACCGCTGGGCTCCTCGCAAACCCTGGCGCCGCGGTGGCGACAGATATTGTGCATGGCACCAATCTGGCCGTTGTTGTCGCGGCTGATAATGATCGAATCCTCGCCAATATCAAATAAGAAGTAGTCGCCGTTTTTGGCGATCTGACTGATGTGCCCGGCATAGAGCCAGCTCTTAAAAATAATATGCTCAAGCTCCGCCTCATAGGTGACATGGGAGCGGTAGAAATAGGGATCTATAGCAAAGCCCTGCTTATCCAGCTGGGCGCTGGCCATTGCAGTCATTTTTTCTCTGTTATCAAGGACATCGGTAGCGATAAATTTCATGGGGGCAGACCTTTAAACTAGTCACTTTATTACTGTTCTGTGCGGTTTTTCACGGCTTCGGGACACTATACAACAGATGTTTGAATCATTATATAGCGGATTAAATGCCGATATAATACCCGTCTAAAGAGCGCTAATTCGCTACATTGACCGCAGATACCAGTTGTAATCTATATTGGAAACCTGGCTGTTAAACTGCTCGCACTCTCCACGCCTGACCGTGCCGTACATACGGCAGTACTTAGCCCCCAGATACCTGGGCAAAACCGCAGCTTTATCAAACCTGTCCAGAGCCTGGTGCCAGCGTCGCGGCAAGGTGATTTCCTCTATCATCTCCTCACCCTCGGCAATCATCTCACCCGGATCGCACTGCTGGGTCAAGCCGTGATGAACACCAGCCGCCAGTGCGGCCATTACCAGATAGGGATTGGCATCAGCACCGGCAACCCGGTGCTCAACCCGACAGTCCTGATGCCCGGAAACCGGGATACGCAGGGAGACATCTCTGTGGTTATAGCCCCAGTTAGGTGCCAGTGGAGCAAAGTTTCCGGTAATAAGGCGCCGGAAGGAGTTGGCATTGGGGGCAAAAATAGCCATGGACTCTGCCATGGTCTCTGCCAGGCCACCAATAGCATGGCGCAGACTATCCGAGATAGCGGGGGTATGATCAGAATCCGGGTCAGCGAAGATATTTTCTCCCTGAGCATTGTAGAGGCTGAAATGAATATGCAGGCCACTGCCGGCAATTTCAGTAAAGGGCTTGGCCATAAAGGTGGCTGCCATACCATGCTCGCGAGCCACACCTTTGACAATACGCTTTAATAAAATACCGTGATCGCAGGCAGCCACAGGGTCGTCCACATGGTGGAGATTGATCTCGTACTGCCCTGGAGAAAACTCCGAGTGCACGGTGGTCATAGGTACATTCTGGGCCTCGCAGGCACGCCGCACAGCGTCGATAAATTCGTCATTATCCCAGAGGTCTTCGGGCATAGCGTACTGGGTGCCCACCTGGTCAGTGCTGGTGCCTGGCACCTTGGCCAACTTTGGCTTGGGTAGCCCATCAGCGCCCGCTTCCACCAGATAAAACTCCAGCTCGGTGGCAACCACAGGCTTTAAGCCCATAGCATAGAGTGGCTCAAGGGCATTAATCAGCACATTGCGGCAGTCGTACTCTGCCGGCGTACCATCCAGCTGAGCAAAGGTAGCCAGTATCTGAGCCGTATCAGACTTTAGCCAGGTAATAGGCGCTAAGCTGTTGGCTACTGGCAGAATTAACTTATCCGGGTCGCCCTCGGCCATCACAAAATTCAGCTCATCGCAGAACTCGCCAAGGACATTGAGCAATGTGGTGGATTCAGGACCTTTTACACCATGGTTAAAGAAGGTATCAAACTCGCTGACCGGGATACGCTTGCAGCGCAGAATGCCATTTAAATCCGGCATTAACAGTTCAAGCATAGTAATCTCAGGATACTGTTTTAAAAATGCTTGCAGTTCCTTATGGCTGGCAATACTCATCTTTCCCCCAGTCTCTTATTATTTGGTTTTAGTCAGGCTCTGATTGTCGTTGTGTTTCTCATTCTGACTCTTGCTTTAGCGCGACTTAAGCAGCATCAATGCATCCAGGCCAAGGCAGCCGCTGGCCATCACCTTGACAGGGTTGATATCAATCTCGGCTATTAAATCAGCAAACTCCACCGCCAATACCGACAGTCGTGCCGCAGCTGTGGCATAGGCCTGAATATCCACCGCGGGCGAGCCTCTTACACCGGCCAGCATAGGGCTCATTCTCAGCCTGCCAATAGCCTCGGCAGCAGTTGCACTATCAAAGGGCGGCAACAATACAGTGGTATCTTTCAGCAGCTCAGCATAAATCCCGCCAAAACCAAGCACTACAACAGGCCCAAACTGTTTATCGGTACTGATGCCCATAATCATTTCAACACCAGCGGACTCAACCATAGGTGCCAGCATAGCGGCACTGCCCAGTCGCTGAGCGAGATGCTGATAGGCCTCCAGCAATTTCGCCTGAGAGGGGATGTTTAGTATCACCCCGCCCTGATCAGACTTATGCGCAATACCGGGCTCGGCAGTTTTTAGCACCAGCGGGTAATCCAGCCGGCCCGCAGCCTCAATTAACTGACTCTCTGTAGCAACTTCAGCGCCAGACACCATGGGAATATCAAGGTCAGCCAGAAACTGGCTGGCCAGCACCTCGGATACCTGCTGCTGCGACTGCAGACGCTGACGCCAATGGATGACCTTCTGTGGATCCAGAGTCGGCATCTCGGGGGCCTGTCGCTGCTGAAAATCTCTGTAATTTAAGAGGCAGCGGGCACCCACTAAAAACTGGCTAACCCCATCAATAACCGGAAATCCCCTTTGAGTAGAAGTTATGGCCAAATTATCGCTGCCACTACCTTGCCTATTGGCCACTAGAAAAACCGGTTTGCCTGTTGCCCCCTGACCCTGATGCAAATACTCCATGTAGGAAGGGTAAATTTCACTATTGGGCCCGCGATCATGTACCACAGCACCCAGAGCTGCATCGCGATCCTCCAGCAGTGCAGTAAAACAGGCGGCCATATTGGCTGGGGCATGGGCACCCCCGGCGCCCCAGCCATCTAACGGGTTAACGGCAGGCAAGCCCGGGTCGAGCAGCCCCTTCAGGCGAGCCAGAGTTTGAGTATCAAGCTGGGCCAGTGGCACTGAAAACTGGTCTGCCAGATCAATCATTAATTGGCGCTCGCCCCCAGAGTCATGGAGACAGACAATGCCGCCGCCGGCTGTGGCCTGAGGCTGGGCAAACATAACCAATGCAGTAGCCAGCTGATCCATATCCTCAACCCGCTGCACCCCATAGTGGTCAAACACTGCTGAATAGCTTTCATCTGTGCCCGCCAATGCACCGGAGTGGGAAAGGGCCATTTCCGCCGCCAGCGCCGTGCGCCCGACTTTTAGCACCACAATGGGAATATTGCGGGCACTGGCTTTTTTAAATGCTGCAACTAGCTTTTGCGGATGACGACTGGTCTCGAGAAACAGACCCACTACCCTGGTCTCGGGCAGATCCAGGGCATAATCCAGATAGTCTTCCATAGATACAGTGAGCTCATAGCCACTGGACACGGCAAAGTTAAAATCAATACGCTGCTCGCAATCAACAATCCCGGACATACCGGCACCGGACTGGCTAATCAGACTTACATTGCCGGGATAGCGGTGCTCTCTGGTATCAAAACCTCCAGCCAGCACCTGATCGCGCACATTGTAAAAACCCATACCATTGGCACCGGCCACCAGCAGACCCGCCTTTTGAGCCTTGCTCTGAATACGCTGTTTTAGTAGAGGGGCCTGATCATCTTTAAGAATAAGGGCAGAAAAAATAGTGCAGGCTTTAATACCCAGAGCAATCAATTCGTCCAGGGCGGCTTCGATGCGCTGATCGCCAATGGCAAAAATTACATGCTCGGGCAGCTCAGGCAGTTCGGAGAGAGAGGCATAACAGGGCAGCCCCTCAACCTCTGAGTAGGCGGGATTAACAGCAACAATGGTACCGCTAAAACCTCCTTTGCGCAGATTGACAAAAACCTCGTTGCCTACGGAGCCCACCCTGTTGGAGGCTCCCAGCACAGCAATAGAGGCTGGCTTTAGCAGTGGCCGCAACCTATGCTCGGTCATTAGAAGTCCGGCGCTGGCGTCTGTCTTTTGCGCGGTGGATTAAATACGGCGCCTTCAATCACAGTGCATTTGGCCATCACTCGCGTCCACTTAAGCTCGCGCTCATAGTAGATTTCAGCAACCAGTTCCTGCCCCACCTTGCCATATTTGGCATCTACCTGGGCAAAGGCCACATTGGTTTTTGCTGTGGGGCACCAGGCGGCGGTGGTTACAGTGCCCACCTCTTTATCACCCGCGTAAATAAATGCATGCTCCGCAGGCTTGTTACCCTCTACATCCAGGTAGACAAAGGCATAGCGGGAGCCCTCTTTCTTCTCTTTCAGCAGCGCCTTGCGGCCGTTAAATACCGGTTTATCGAAGGACACCAACCAGCCCAGCCCCAGTTCAAAGGGTGAGCGCGAGCGACCAGTGCGAATAGCTTCTTCGGCAGGTATAAAGTCCACACCGGCCTGCAAAAAGCCGGTCTCGGTGCGCAACATATCCAGTGCGGCACTGCCAATAGCACGAATGCCCCACAGCTTGCCCGCCTCAAACAGCTTATCCCAGAAGATCTCGGCCAGCGCCGGGTCAACCCATATCTCATAGCCCAGATCACCGGTAAAACCGGTGCGGCTAATCATCACTTCAGAGCCTTCAAAGGGGTAGCGAGTGATACCAAATGGCTTAAGATTTTCTATGCCGGTAAAGCCCATATTCTTAAATACAGAACAGGAGGTAGGCCCCTGCACTGCCAGGGCGGCAATATCTGCTGTCTCGTCAACAATGGTTACATCAAAGCCTTCAGCCGACCACATCAACCAGTCCAGGCAGCGAGCGTAGGCGCAGAGTCGATAGTCATTTTCACCCAGATGGAAAATGGTGCCATCGTCCATTACCTGGCCATTGTCATCACACCAGACCGTGTAGGCGACTCGATCAACTGCCAGCTTGCTGATATCTCTGGTCACCAGGCGATTGAGATAGGCCTCGGCATCGGGCCCGGTAAAGCGGTATTTGATCATTGGTGAAATATCAAATACCCCGGTATTACTGCGTACGGCAAAATACTCCTGCTCAACACTGGTATAGGCCTGGGGGCTTCTGTAGCCCTTCCAGTCCTCCCACAGGTTGATCTCACTGGCCGCCAGACAACGGGAGTAAAACGGCGTTTCCAGAATCATTGTTTCGTCATGGGGAATCATGCTGATTTACCTCGCTTGATAATTTCTTTGGCCGCATTGTGGCCGGCTAATCCCATTACACCGCCGCCAGGATGGTTGCCCGCACCGCAGAGGAACAGGCCATCCACAGAGGTGCCGTATTGGGAGGCACCTGGAAATGGCCGCATCATCAGAATCTGGTCGAGACTGATTTCACCCTGGTGCCAGTGGCCGCCAAAGGTGTGGAATCGCTCTTCGAGATCCACCGGAGTGAGTAATTCACTGGCAACAATCTTGTCTTTCAGGTCCGGCGCATAATCGGCAATGCGGTTGATCACCAGCTGCTTAAATGCCTCTTTATGCTGGTCGTTCCAACCGCCCTCCAACTCATAGGGAGCGTACTGCACAATCACTGACATCACATGCTTGCCATCTGGCGCAAGACTGGGATCGTGAATACTGGGGATACTGATATCCATGGCCGGTGCCTTCGAATACTCACCGTACTTGGAGGCATTAAAGGCCGTCTCGATATAATTCATGGTCGGTGCAATCACCAATCGCTGGCCCATCTGCTGCTCAGTCAAACCAGTAAAGCCGGGCAGACTGTCCAGCGCGATATGTAGCTTGGCAGTATCGCCTTTCATACGCAGCGTTTTTACTCGCCGCGCCACACCGGTTTCAATATTGCTCAAACCAACCAGCTTGTTAAAGGTGGTTTTGGGGTCGGCATTGGACACCACCAGACTGGCATTGACCACGCGGCCATCGGCCAGGGTTACACCAGTGGCGCGATCTACATCAATATTGATTTTGCTGACCGCTGCTCCTACTTCAATATCCACGCCCTTGGCGCGAGCGGCGCTGGCCATGGCTTCACCGACGGCGCCCATACCGCCTTTCACCACAGCTGGGCCTTTATAACCAAAGACATCACCCATGCGACGATACAGATAGCCATAAACCGTGTTGGGGGATCGCGGACCCATATGGGATCCCAGCAATGAATCCAGACTAATGGCGCCCTTGAGCAGCTCATTGTCGAAATTCTCCTCCATCACATCATAGATATTGATCAGTGCCAGACGCATCAGATCACTCATATCCTCTTTACCGAGCATTTTCATGCCCAGGCCCAGCTTGGCCAGAGTTACCCTGTCAGTTAGATTACCCTCCACCAGTTTGGGAGCACGGCGATTAAAAGCGCCCGCCAATAGCTTGCAGAACTTGAGCATCTGCTTATTAAAGGCAACAAAAGCTTTGCGGTCTTCTTCCGAAATATCTGCACCCTCCAGCTTGTCCCCATCAATGGTCAGATGGTTGCCGTCTTCAGCCAGGGCAATGGTATTTAAATCACGTGCGGCCAGCTCCAGACCCTGTTTGCTCAGACCCATATCAGAGGCAACGCCAGGGTTTAGCTGAAACAGCCAGTGGGCACAGGAGGAAACAGAGAATTGATCGGCAAATTCGCTGGTAGCAGATGCGCCGCCCAGAGATTCATTGGCTTCAACCACCAGCACCTTGCGGCCATCTTTAGCCAGATAGGTGGCACAAACCAAACCATTATGCCCACCGCCAACAACAATAACATCATAGTTCTTATCAATATTAATCATCGTCATAGCCTCCAGGCACAGTATTGGTTAGCTTTAGATCCATGAGTATTTCCCGCGCTGCGTTAGCCCCTGGTGCCGCCATAACACCACCCCCTGGGTGACTGCCGGAACTACACATATACATGCCTTTAACCGGACCCCTATACTGGGCATAGCCAGGAAACGGACGGTTAAACAGCAGCTGGTCAAAGGTCAGTTCGCCCATAAAGATATTGCCCTCGGTCAGACCCACCTCATCTTCGATATCCTTTGGTGTTCTGGTTTCACAGTGCAGAATCAAGTCTTTAAAATCGGGACTGTAGTTACTGATCTGGTCGATTACGGTCTTTTCAAAGCCCGCCTTGTCTTCCGCCGTCCAGTCTTCACCATTCACTTTTGGTGGCGCGTACTGCACAAATACCGACATCATATGTTTGCCCGGAGGCGCCATAGTGGGGTCGATCTGAGTCGGGATTAACATATCCACATAGGGATCTTTAGACCAGGTGCCCGCCTTCCAATCGTCGTAGGCGCGCTCCATTCTTGGCAGAGAATCAATAAAGTGCTTTTCACCCAGGCAGAGTGGGCTGTCTTTTGGCAGGCCGGTAAAGGTTGGCAGGCCATCCAGAGCAATATTGAGCTTGCCGGAAGAGCCGCGAATTTTAAAGTTCTTGGCCTTGGTGACCACATCTTTAGGCAGATCGCCCTCATCCATAATTTTCAGGAAAGTGCGCTTGGGATCAAGGTTTGAAACTACTATATCAGCGTAAAGCTCATTGCCATTGGCCAGCGCAACGCCCTTGGCCTTGCCATTTTTAACTATAATCTGATCCACCTCGGCATCACATTGGATAGTGCCACCAAAGGACTGGAACGATTTAGACAGTGCATCTGCTACCGAACCCATCCCGCCGCGAGCAAAGCCCCAGGCACCCACAGAACCGTCCACATCACCCATATAATGGTGCAGCAGAACATAGGCCGTACCAGGTGAATAAACACCCAGCGCCGTACCAATAATGCCACTGCCAGCGAGATGAGACTTAATCACATCTGACTCAAAGTATTCATCGAGAAAGTCACCAATACTCATGGTCCAGAAACGCATGGTATCGGCCAGCCCCTCTTCACCCATGCTGCCAAAAGACTTGGCCAACACAGCCAGCTCTTTAAGGTCTCTGGGCTTTAAAGATGTAGGATCTGGCGGAGTGCGCATTAAAAACGGACGAATCAACCGAGTCTGCTTCATGACATCGGCTTCGTAGCGCTCATAGGCACTGGCATCGCGCTTGGAATGCCGGGCCACTTCCCTCAACAGCCGCTCATGGTCGGCATGGTTGCCAAAGTAGTCGCCGTTTTCTTTAAAGGTAACACCGCCGCCGTAGGGCACCACCTGCAGCCCATGACGGGGCAGTTCCAGATCGCGGATAATTTCGGGTCGCAGCAGACTGCACACATAGGAGCAGTTGGAGTATTTCCAGTCTGTGTAGAGCTCCCGACTGACGGTGGCTCCCCCTATATAGGCATTTTTCTCCAGCACCAGAACATTGAGTCCCGCCTTGGCCAGATAGGCACCATTGGTCAGTCCATTGTGTCCTGCGCCAATTATAATAGCGTCGTATTTGTTCGTCACTTTGCTCGCTCCGCATAGTCTGGCAGCACCGGGCTGTGCCAGTCAGGTCAACTGTGATTTCTAATTGTTGTTCAATTTCAGAATGCCCAAAGTCCGAACTACTGTCAAATAATAAATGAATGGTCATTCATTTTATTGCCGATAATCGCTGATTCTTTATAGCCATCAACAGGAGTTTTTGTTACTGTTGAGCTGCCCTGGCAGCTGAAAAATAATGCTTTAAATCAACCGGAAACCCCTGAATGGAAGCAGTAAAACCCTCAGGTTCAAAACGCTTAGCGTCGGCCCAGGCCAGGCGGAATCAGCTGATTATGGCGACGATTAAATGCATTGCCCAAAAGGGTTTATCCGGGGTCACCATGGCCGATATCACCACCGAGGCCGGCCTCAGCCTGGGTATAGTCAATCTGCATTTTCAAAGTAAAGAAAAACTTCTTATTGAGACTCTGCGCTATATCTCTGATGAATATCGAAGCGGACTGGACAAGATATTTGATGATCCCAAAAAGACCACCGCCGAAAAAATAACCGCGCATATTCGCTATGACTTCAGCCGTAAAATTGTTGACCGCAATAAACTGGCCGTATGGTTTGCCTTTTGGGGTGAGACAAAATCTCGCCCCACTTATCTGGCAATTTGCGCCGACTATATCGCTGATATAGCCAGTAATCTCACCCAGCTATTTGCCCGGTTAAAGGCAGAGGGCAACTATGATACCGTAGATCCGGAACTTACCTGCGTCTGCTACACCGCGCTGGCCGATGGTCTGTGGCTGGATTTGCTGGTCACTCCCAAAGGCTTAAAACCCAATCAGGCATATAATGTGGCCATGCACTATCTGGCCACCCAGTTCCCAGAACATTTTCAGGCTTAAAACAATAATAGGAAGCAGCCATGGATATTCAGCACAGCCAGAGCACCAGACAATGGCAACAGAGAGTTCGACAGTTTGTTGAGCAGGACCTTATTCCCTGGGAGGTGGAAGCCGAACTTAACAATGGCGTTATCCCCCAGCAAGCCAGCGAAAAAATGCAGGCCAACGCCATAGCTCTGGGCCTGTCAAAGATGGATGCTCCGGTTGACCATGGCGGTCTGGGTATGAGCATGGTGGATCAGTTAGCTGCCTGGGAGGAACTGGGGCGGGTAACCAACGCCCTTTGCTGGTGCTTCCCCGAGGCTCAGCACTGGATGTTTGAGGCCTGTGCCAATAGCGAGTACCAGATTAAAAACTACCTGCACCCTTTAATGGATGGCAGCCTGCGGGAATGCTATGCCATTACCGAAGCGGAGTCCGGTTCCCACGAAGTAGTCAATACCAGAGCCGCCGCCTGCGATGGCGGCTACAGTATCAGTGGTGAAAAATGGTTTGTAACCACAGCCAATCTGGCAGACTTCTTTTTTCTGCAGGCTAAAACTGATAGCGGTGAGGATGCACTGTTTTTTATGGATATCGATGCGCCCGGGGTCAGCATGATTGAAAACCCGGCCTTCTCCCACACCTTTCCATCCCATCACCCGACCTACAGCTTCGATAATGTCTTTGTGCCGGAGAAAAACCGCATAGGCGATGAGGGCGCAGGCATGGATTACAGCCGCAGCTGGTTTCGCCATGAGCGACTGACCATTGCCGCCCGTATGCTCGGCGCTGCTTCGCGAATGATTGAAGAGGCCACTGAATGGGCGACTCAGCGGGAAATACAAGGCGAGTACCTGATAGACAAACAGGCCACCCAGTTTAGTCTGGCCGACAGTGTTACCGAACTCTGGGCCGCCAAGTTAATGGTTTATGAGGCCGCTGCCGCCCATGATCGCGGCGATGACCTTAAGTCCCAGCATGCCCAGTGCTCTATGGTAAAACTGTATGCCACCGAGATGGCCAATCGGGTTGCTGACCGCTGTCTGCAACTCTGGGGTGGCCGCGGCTATCGTCGGGATAATGCCGTGGAGCGTTTTTATCGCGAGGTGCGGGTCGACCGTATCTGGGAAGGCAGCAGTGAAATCCAGCGCATGGTGATTGCCAACGCCCTGCGCAAACGTGGACTCAAGGGAATGTAAGGCTCTATGGCCAATCGTCGCCGCTATTCTGCCCAGCTAATTCTGCCTGTTATTTTCAGCGCGGCCGCACTGGGGTTTTTCCTGTGGAATGGGCAGGCTAAGGATCAAGACAGTCCAATGACCTCGATGACTGAGGGCGAAAAGCGCCTCAATATCTATAACTGGGCCGACTATATAGATCCCCAAACCCTTAAAGACTTTGAGCAGGAATACGGCATAGAGATCAATTATGATATCTATGATTCCAGCGAGATGGTAGATGCCAAGCTCCTTACTGGTCGCAGCGGTTACGATATTGTGGCCCATGCCGCTTCATTTACCTCCAGATTTAAAGGCATTGGCATTCTCCACCCCCTGGACTATAGCCGCCTGTCTAACTGGCATCATTTAGATCCAGTTTTGTTGCAAACTCTGGATACCCAGTACAGCAGTGGTCTGATGGGCAGCCCGTTCTTCTGGGGCACCACTGGCTTTACCTATGATGTTGACGAAATCAAAGCGCGCATGCCCGATGCCCCTCTGGACAGTGCGCGGATGTTCTTTGATCCGGCAGTGGTATCACAATTTGCTGACTGTGGTGTCTCTATGCTGGATGACCCATTAACGGTAATCCCTCTAGCCATGATGTATCTGGGCTACCCTGCCAATAGCGTTGATCTCGACCAACTGGCAGAAGTCGAACAGCTGGTAAAATCCGTTCGCCCCTATATCAAATACTTCAGCTCCACCAAGATGCTGCTCGACCTGCCCAGCAAAGAGGTGTGTATGGCTATGAGCTGGTCTGGCGACTATGGAGTGGCAGCAGGCAGAGCAGCAGAGGCAGGCATCGACATCAATCTGGCTTACACCATCCCCAAAGAGGGCTCAGTTATCTGGTTTGATAATATTTATATCCCCAGCGATGCACCCCACCCCGACAATGCCTATCTGTTTGTCAACTATTTGCTGCGTCCAGAGGTGATTGCCAGATCCACTAACTATATCGGTTACGCCAATGCCAACAAGGATGCCACCAGGTTTGTAGAACCGCGGATAGCAGAGGATACCGCAATCTATCCAGACCAGCTGGTATTGCAGAGAATGCAGACCACCGAGGTATTAACCCCTAAAATGGAGCGCAGACGCTCGCGAACCTGGACAAAAATAAAAACCGGCCTATAACAAAACAAGCGACCCAACCCATGACAGCAGCAACTGATAATAAAGCGCCAACACCGTCTGAAACAGATTTTTCAGAAACCCCCTGGCTGGACCCTCAGGCTGTCCCCTTTATACAGATTAAGTCTCTGGGCAAACAATTTGGCGACTTTACCGCGGTAGACAGTATCAGCCTGGATATTTACCAGGGTGAGCTATTTACCATTCTCGGTGGCTCCGGCTGTGGCAAGTCAACACTGCTGCGTATGCTGGCCGGTTTTGAAGCCCCCAGCGTCGGGCAGATTATTATCGATGGCGTGGATATCAGTGATCTGCCCGCCTACGATCGTCCAGTTAATATGATGTTTCAGTCCTACGCCGTTTTCCCCCATATGACAGTGGCGCAAAATATCGCCTATGGCCTGAAAAAAGATCGCCTGCCCAGCGCCGAAATCGATAGCAGAGTTAGTGAGATGCTGGAGCTTGTGCAGCTGCAAGATCTGGCCTCGCGCAAGCCCAAACAACTCTCTGGCGGTCAATGCCAGCGAGTGGCTCTGGCCCGGGCACTGATTAAACGGCCCAAGGTACTGCTATTGGATGAACCTCTGGCAGCTCTGGATAAAAAACTCCGCGAACAGACTCAATTTGAATTGATGAATCTGCAGTACAAACTGGGCACCACCTTTATTGTAGTTACCCATGATCAGGAGGAAGCCATGACTCTGTCCTCCCGGGTGGCGGTTATGGATGAGGGGGGCTTTGTGCAGATAGGCACACCATTGGAAGTCTATGAGTTTCCGGTCAATCGCTTTGTCGCCGATTTCTTTGGCACCATTAATTTATTTGATGCCACAGTGACCAGCAGCACTCAGATAGACAGTACCACCTATACCATAGAGGCGGCTCTGGATAAGATAGGCACATTGATAAAGGCAGACTGCAGCCATCAGCTTAAAGAAGGAGATATTACTTCCATTGGCGTGAGGCCAGAAAAACTCAGCATCAGCCAGAAAAAACCTCGAGGTAAAAACCTTACCATCACCAGCGGTGTGGTTGAGGATTTAGCCTACTATGGCAATCGCTCTATCTACAGAGTGCGCAGTCACTCCGGCCGCATTATTCAGGTCAGTGCGCAAAACTTTCAGCGCACCAAAGAGCTGGTTTTAGAATGGGACGATCAGGTCTACCTATCTTGGGATTCCAGCTGCTCTGTGGTGCTGCCAGAATGACTGAGGCCAAATACAGCACCCCTCTGGGGGATAAATTATGGCGCTGGCTGGTGATATCTCTGCCCTACTGGTGGCTGGCTATTTTCTTTCTGGCGCCTTTTGCCATTGTCTTTAAAATTAGCTTTGCCGACCCGGTTATTGCCCAGCCGCCCTTCTCCAACTTTTTTGATTTTAGCCTGGGGGCCGACAGCTGGCTGCTGGCCACTCTGGATAACTACCGCTTTATCACTGAGGACAATCTCTACTGGATCAGCTACTTTAAGTCATTAAAAATCGCCGCTATCTCCACAGTGCTGTGCCTGTTATTGGGCTACCCCATGGCTTACGGCATTGCTAAATGCCAACCCAAAACCCGAAATATACTGCTAATGCTGGTTATTCTGCCGTTCTGGACATCGTTTCTACTGCGAGTCTATGCCTGGATTGTAATGCTGGGTAAAACTGGCGCGATTAATTCGCTGCTGCTGAAGATGGGATTAATCGCCTCACCGCTGGAGATGCTCTACACAGATGGGGCAGTGTATCTGGGTATTGTCTACACCTATATCCCATTTATGGTTTTGCCGCTCTACAGCGTACTGGAAAAAATGGATACCAATCTTCAGGATGCCGCGGCCGATCTGGGAGCTCGACGCTGGCAGGTGTTTTTCAATATCACATTACCCCTGTCCATGCCCGGGGTGATCGCTGGCAGCATGCTGGTATTTATACCTGCGGTGGGAGAATTTGTTATTCCGGCGCTGTTGGGTGGCATAGACTCACTAATGATAGGTCGCACCCTCTACGATGAGTTCTTTATCAATCGCGACTGGCCCCTGGCCTCTGCCGTGGCCACAGTGTTGCTGCTTATTATTGTTGTGCCCGTTATGTTGTTGCAGAGCAGTCAGAGGGAGGAGGCAAAATGAGCGGTAACAGAGGCCCCTCGACCTTTATTCTCTCGGTTATGTGTTTTGGCTTTGCCTTTTTGTATCTGCCTATTCTGGTGCTGATGGCCTATTCATTTAATGGCTCGGCCCTGGCTACAGTATGGGGCGGTTTCTCCACCCGCTGGTACAGTGCTCTGCTGGAAAATGATCAGGTAATTAATGCCGCACTACTCAGTCTGAAAATTGCCGCCACCAGCGCCACATTTGCCACTATTCTCGGCACGCTGGCGGGGCTGGCACTCACCAGAATGCGCAAGTTTCGTGGGCGGTTTTTATTCACCGGCCTGATCGCTGCACCGCTGGTAATGCCAGAGGTGATTACCGGCCTGTCACTGCTGCTGCTATTTGTCAGCCTGCAGCAGCTGATTGGCTGGCCAGTGAGTCGCGGCGCCAGCACTATTACCATCGCCCATATTACCTTTGCCATGGCCTATATTGCGGTGATTGTGCAGGCGCGGCTGGCCAGTATGGATCAGTCTCTGGAAGAGGCAGCCATGGATCTTGGTGGTCGGCCTATGCAGGTAACCTTTGATATTACCTTGCCGCTAATTGCACCCTCAATGATTTCGGGTTGGCTGCTGGCCTTTACCCTGTCGCTGGACGACCTGGTTATCGCCAGCTTTACCTCTGGTGCCGGAGCCAGCACATTGCCTATGGTGATATTCTCCAAAATCAAACTGGGGGTAACGCCAGATATCAATGCCCTGGCCACCATTATTATTGGTACCGTCAGCCTGGGAATTATTATTGCCAGCTGGATAATGCTGCGCAGCCAGAGAAAAAATTCAGATCAGAGCGCCTGATACCAGAGCCCAATCACAGCATTACCCCTAGGCAGCACCCTGAATATGACTGGCCGGCACATAGTCAAAGATAAAGGTGATGCGATCGTCCTTGCCCTTGTTCATCACGCTGTGCTGTTTCTGGTTATTAATCTCGTAGGCCTTGCCCACTTCAAAGCGAAAGGGTTTGCCGTCGATCATAAAGCGGACTCTGGGATTGGTGGTGATAGGAATATGAATTCGGTGCCCGGCATGAAACGAAGGGTGCTTGTCAAAATGCGGAGTAATCAGGCCGCCGGACACCAGCTTGGCTGCCATAGCCCGGATAATGGTGCCCCCTGGTGGATAAAATTCGCGCAGAATCGATTCCATTAATGGCATGGCGGTATCAGCCAGCAGATTCCAGCCGGCCTCTCGAGAAACCTCAATATCTGGCCAGCGCTCGGTATCCACAAACAGCATCATCAGTGACTGAGTTTGAGCATGCACATCAAAGGCCTCTTGCCGGTAGCTGTTTTCCAGCCAATACTGATCATCGACAGAGAGAATAACATCCCGCAGTGCAGCGCTATCGACCTGGCCCAGATCACGCAGTGGAATACCTATATCCATCCCGTACCTCATTATTGTTGTTGTGACCAAAAAGATAATCAACATCGACAACGGAGTCAAATAACAATGTACCCCAAAGCGGTTAGACCTGCAGATTTAGCGCCGGGATTTTACGATTAGATAGGCGCCCATGATAATGGCAAAACCCGGAAAGAACGGCACAAAGGGATAGTAGGGAATCAGTGCCTCAACCCATTGCATACTGGCCCCGGAGCTATAGATAGCATCGTAGAACAACCATATCTGATCAGCCCAGAGAGACCCTATGCTGCCTACCAGACCCAGCCCGATAAACAGCCAACCCAATAGTCTTGAGCTATTATTCGTCCTGTCTGCCATTGATATTTCTCCGCTTGTTTAGCCCAGCTCCATAGCCGCTCTATAGCCCTGTTCTATGGCCGCCTCAGTCATGGCGTTAGCCGCGGAATCTGCATTGGCTATGGTAATGCGCCCAAAGGGTCTGCGGGCAATCATATGGGGATAACGCTCGTCGTTATCATCCTCATAAATAGTATCGTAAAGGGGGTTATACCAGTAGGCATAACCATGGGCCCAGCGATTAACGGTAATCCCGGCAATGTCTCTGGCCGGATCAAAGCCCCCCTCCCCAAGCATTTCTCCCAGCTGCTGGCGCACATTGCGCTCAATGGTTTCAAAGGAAGTATTGATCAGTTCATGACGGCCAGCGCGATACTGCTGCTGGGCGCTCAACCCCTGATTGGACTTATGGGGGAAGCGCTCCATATGCACAATAACCGGCTCGTCGGGATTGGCCGCATACTGGTAGTCGCCATAGCTCACTGGAAAATCCAGTGTGGCATTAATATGGTAGCTGCCAGGACACATCACTGCGCCTATGCCCATATTTTTCCATGCCTTCCAGTTGCGCAGGGCAACACTGGTATAAAGAATAGGAACCTTGATCTGAAAGGCCAGTGCCTCCCGCTGAGCTGCTGGCAGCTGCGGACAAAGAGAGGGAATAACCGAATTATTACAGGCCAGCACCGTGCCTCGTGCCTGCACCAGGCTGGCCTGACCATCGCGGATATAGGTGATATTAACCAGCTGCTGCCCTTTTTGCTGTCCTTTTTGTTGCACATTGACCACAGCGCTATTTAAACGCAGGCGCACTGCCGAGGATGGCTGGTCAAGCTGCTGGTAGTCAAACTGGGCTGTGAGCAAATCTTGCATAGTACTGCCGGGGGCCACGGCGGGGATCATGCGTCTCACCAGCTGCCGGGCAATAGAGGCATTGCCATCGGGGAAGTGATGAATATAGGGCTCATCCGGTTCCACATCCGGCAGACCCGCAGCCTCCCAGCCCGGCAAACCGCCAGAGGACATGGCACTAAGCGCAGAGACTGAGTCTATGCCAACTCCGGAGTCCGAGGCCAGATCCTGCAGCACATCAAAAACATCATTTTCGCTAATACCCAGATGTTTGCTAAGAAAATCCCGGTAACTTATAGAATACAGATAGTCATACTTATCCGCGGCGGCCACCTCAGTGGTTTGATCTTCAGTGGTGGTGAGCAGATGAATAAACTGTTTTTTGGCTGCCGGGGAAATAGGCATAGCCTCAACCGCCTGCCGGGCTGTCAGTGGAGATTCCGCCACCGGAATATAGTCCTCAAAACAACCGAGGTCGAAGGGCACCATCCTGGTCTTACCCCATTGCTCGGAACCAAAGTACAGACCGGCGCCAAGACCATACCGAGTATAAAAATTCTGATCATAGGCAGTATCAAAGACATCTAAATCTATGCCCAGATCCCCGAGCAGTTCTTTGACCTGATCAGGGTAGCTTGAGGGCTCCTGCATGGTTTGGGTGCCGCCATAGCCAATCAGATGATGGCCATCTACCTGAAACTCATTACGCTTGGCATGGCCACCGAAGTCATCGTGATTGTCGAGTATCAGAATACGCGCCTGGGGATGTTCCCGGCGGTAATAATAGGCGGCGGTAAGACCGCTAATTCCAGCGCCCACGACCACCAAATCATAGATCTCAGCGTCGGACTGATTGGCCGACCCCCAGTCCCGGGCCCCAAAGCGAGCCAACTGATGAATCACCTCAAAGGACCCCACATGATTACCGCGCAAACCATCCAACAGCGGTGGATATTTATAGCCATGGGCTGAGGAGCCTCCGGCAAACCCGCTGATAGGCAGAGTAGAACCGGCAGCAATCGCCGCCATGCCCTGCAGCATATCTCTGCGGTTAATGGCTCGATCCATACCCAGTTTGCGATCAGACTTTTTCATAAACTGCCCTCAGTTTAGCTGCTAGGCTGGCTTTTTGGCTGCGGCTCTGTCGCTGCGTATTATCTCTTTTTTGCTCCAGGCCCAGATTCGCACACCCCAGGCAATAAAACCAATCCAGTAAAAAGCATAATCAATGGCATGCAGCGGGGCCTGATAATAGTAGAGCTCATACCAGTAAACCGACCAGGCGTAGCCCCAGAGATAATAGATGCCGAACTTATGCAGATAGCGCCATTGTTTTGGGCTCAGGCGATTGCGGCCAAAGGAAAATGAGGTCAGCACCATGGCCATCAGTATCATATAGCCAACAACACCCTCAATGGTATCGCTGAGGTTATAAACTTCCCGGGCATAATATTCAGAGTGCAGCCCCAACATCCAGAGTATAAACAATAGCTGCCAGGCCATGGCCGAGGCAAAGCAGAGACCAAAATACTTGCGATTGCGCGCCAGCCAGCGACTAAACAGGCTGGGGAAAACCACCTGCAGGGAAGAGGCTACAAATGCCAGATACAGCCAGGGTACAGACCAGCGCACTGTGTACTGAATCATGGCAGAGATATCTGTGGCTCTGGTTAAGTCTACTGTTGTCATGGTGACTGCGGTAAAACCACTGACCACCAGGGTCACCAGCCAAAATAGTCTCCACTCATTGAGACATGGGTTGGCAAGCAGTGCCTTGGCGTTAGTGGCCATTATATTGTCTCCCGAATTCTAGAGTCGATCTATCAGTTGGTAATAGAGCATGCCCATGGCAACCATCTGGTTGCGGAATAGATGCTGCCCGGGAATGGTCACCGGCTTGATATTGGCAAAAATATCAAAGCGTTCCAGGGTGCCAGCCACCATATCCGCCATAATCTGCCCCGCCAGATGGGTGACATTAACCCCGTGGCCAGAATAACCCTGAGAGTAAATAATATTGTCCGCCAGGCGGCCCATTTGTGGCACCCGATTAATAGGCACACCGATGGTGCCACCCCAACCATAGTCAAACTTGGTATTGGCCAGCTGGGGATATTTCTTCAGCACATGGGGGATTAAATTGCGTTTAATCACCTCGGGGTCGGAGCCAAAATAGGTAAAGCGGCGGCCAAATAGCAGTCGCTTATCAGCACTGAGGCGGAAGTACTCCAAAATATAATTGGGATCGCAGAGGGCCAGATCCCGAGGATTAATTTGAGCAACCAATTCTGGGGACAGTGGTTGCGAAGCAATAATAAAACTGTTTACCGGAAACATAAGGCCGCGCAGTTTAGGCTCGATAAAATGATAGGCGTTACCCGCCAGCACCACAAAATCTGCGCTTACCGAGCCCTGCTCTGCCACTACCCTGGCTCTGGTACCTCGCTCAATATTCAGCACCGCAGACTGCTCATAGATGGTCGCTCCCAGAGAGACTGCCGCCGCGGCCTCACCGGCGCAGAGATTTAATGGGTGAAGATGGCCATTGCCCATATTCAGCATGGCGCCAATATAGGCGTCAGTGCCGGTCAGGTCCTGAGTCTCCTCGCGGGATACCATTCTGTATTCATGGGCAAACTGGTGTCTGTCGAGCATCTCAAGCTCGGCGTGCAAATCTTTGATATGGCGGGGCTTAATGGCCAGATCCAGATAGCCAGATTTCAGATCGCAGTCGATATTGTAGGTGGCCACCCGATCGCGAATTATTTTATGCCCGGCCCAGCGCAGGTCCCAGAGAACTGACTCAGCATCTGCACCCAGGGATTTTGCAATAGCGCTCTCCCCGGACAGACCGCCAATCATCTGGCCGCCATTGCGACCCGAGGCTCCCCAGCCCACGCGATTGGCTTCAACCAACGTAACCTTATAGCCCCGCTCTACAAGATGCAGTGCTGTGGATACGCCGGTAAACCCCGCGCCAACGACACAGACATCCGCAGACTGATCTCCCTGCAACTGCGGGTACTCCGACGTCTGATTGCGAGTGGCTGCGTAGTAGGATCCTGTGTGCTGCTGTGGTTCAGTCATAGGCTTTACCAGTGGTTTTAGTCGACCGGCCCTGTTGTGAAAAACCGTTGAGACTTTTATCGCAAAAAGCCGCCGGCAATTCCTCCTGTCCTATCGGCCACCAATTTATGGATTGTTAGACTCTGACGAGAAAGCCGCGACGGAATTGCGCCGGGGTCTGCCCGGTCGATTTTTTAAAGGCGGCATAAAATGCCGAGTTGGAATTAAAGCCCACGGCAAAGGAGACATCCAGTATAGAGTCGGCGCGGCCATCCCTCTGGCTCAACATCAGCTTGGCCTCCTCAATTCTATAGCTATTAAGAAAATCAAAGAAGCTCATATGAAACCCGGAATTCACTGCCTGGGACAGGTGATTGACCGAGCATCCCACCATAGCAGCCAGTTTTGGCAGGGTTAAATCCGGCTGCAAAAAGACTTTTTTATCAGCCATCAATATAGCCAGGCGGCTGGTATAGCACTGCAACTGCTCCTTATCCAATCCAGATTTAGCATATTTCTGTAGGGGAAGATTGGAGGATTTAACCAGCCCAGAGCCAATAGCGCCTATGGAATAGGTTGGGTCGTAATAATCGGCAATCTTGATGGCGCCATCCCCTTTCAGGGTCATAAACTCAGCACCAAACCAGTCATCGCCCTGGCCATCCAGAGAAGACATGCGGTATTGAAAGGCAATCGACAGCTCATTGGAAAGCACATCACCGATCAGATGGTAGCTGTGGCTGCCAGAGGCAAAAAATTCGCTGAGGTTGGCTACCAGGGCATCGCCGGAGTGCTGCTGATTGGCAGGAATATCGCAGTAAATACCGTTTTTAACCAGATGTTCGGCCACACCTTTGGGATCACTGTGATTCCAGGCATCGATATAGCTCTCAACAAATTTTGCGGCGTGCATAACCACTCACTCCCCGGTCAAACTACTATTCTTTTTATACTGCCACTCTGTGCAACTGTCTATTCAGGTAGCCGGAACAATATCACTACCCGCAACTGAGTGCCAATAGGGCGTGACAATCACAGCTATCAACCGGATAATTAAACGCAGCGAAATATTAACCTATGAGCATTAACAGGCCGCTTGGAGATAAATCCCCAGCCCAGTAATGGCCTAGGATAGGCACCCTAAAAATCAGACCAGCCCAAAGAAGGAATAATATGAATATTGATGGTAAAGCCCTGGCCCAGGAACTCCGCGATAGTCTGGCCGTAGAGGTTGCACAGTTGCGGGAAGAGCGCGGCATTACCCCGGGCTTAACGGTTATTCTGGTGGGCGAAGATCCCGCCAGTCAGGTCTATGTGCGCAACAAGGTGCGTCAAACCAAAGAAGTTGGCATGATCAGTAATGAGATAAGAATGCCCGCGGACAGCTCCCAGCAGGCGCTGCTCGATGAGCTGGATAAACTCAATAATGACCCCGCTGTGCACGGTATTCTGGTGCAGTTGCCGCTGCCAAAACATATTGATGAGGCTCTGATAATAGATACTATTTTGCCCGAGAAAGATGTGGATGGCTTTCACCCCATGAACTCCGGCCGCCTGTGCAATGGCGACGATGCTGCTCTGGTACCCTGTACACCCCAGGGCTGTGTGCTGCTGGCCAAGAAGCACCTGGGAGACAACCTGTCCGGCAAACATGCGGTGGTGATTGGCCGCTCCAATATTGTTGGCAAGCCAGTATCTCTGCTGTTACTGCAAGAGAGCTGCACTGTGACCATCGCCCATTCGCGCACCAATGATCTCCCCGCCCTCTGTGCCACAGCCGATATTTTGGTGGCCGCAGTGGGGCGCCCGGAAATGGTCAAAGCCGACTGGGTCAAGCCCGGAGCCACAGTGATCGATGTGGGGATCAATCGCATTGACACTGAAGATGGCAAAGGTCGCCTGGTCGGTGATGTGGACTTTGCCGATGTGGAGCCAGTGGCCGAGGCCATTACCCCAGTGCCAGGCGGTGTGGGCCCAATGACTATTGCCTGTCTGCTGAAAAATACGGTGGAAGCCGCCCGACGCTTTGGTTAACCGTTCAATAGGGATAATGGTTTAATCCCTCCAGCCCTATTAGCCGCCCTCTCGCAACCACAGGGGCGGCTGATAGACTGTCACCTCTACCCTGTCCCCGGCGTTAATCATACCCGGCACCTCGACAACACCCACCAGCCCTCTGGTATATTGCGCGGCCTGAGAAAATGCCGTGTCATGAATAGCTTTGCCAGACTGGGTGCTGTGTATGGAGGCCAATTTTTTGCCCATATCCAAACAGGGTGGATTGTACTCCTCCACCATTAACTCAGCCCCGGAGGGAAATTTCAGAATACTGCCCTTGGGTAATCGCGATAATTCAGGCACACCGGAGAGGCAGAGATTTGCGCCCAAGCTGGCTGCGCTCAGAGGTTCGGTTAAATCCATGGCCTTGGCAATGGCAGCCAACTCTTCCACAGATACCGCAGACCACTGGCGCTCATTGCGCCGGATAATACCCTCTACCTGTTTATCTCCAGCGCCCCAGGCCTCACGCTCAATGGATCCATGGCGGTCTCCCACTAGACCATCGAGCTGAGCGTTCAGAGAGTCACGGGGCTGCTTTGATAAGGTCTCTTCTGAGGCCCCCAGGTAGACAGAGTCTACTAGTCCAGTAATCTTGTTCATATGCGTCTCCAGCGCAGATTCAGAAAGCTGCTGGTGGTGTGGCCCTGGCCCGATCTGGCGACCAGAATGGACGATCCTGCATCTGGCAGCGGACCACCTTGTTGTGATGTCGCAACTCTTTGCCATAGTAAATCTCTGCCCAGATATCGCCTTTGAGATATTTGCTCTTGATCATGGCTAGGGCAATATTGGCTTTAACCACAGGTGACCACATGGCGGAGGTGACATAGCCAATCTCGGTTTCGCAATCTTTATCGGCGTAGAGAAAAGACTCTTCCGCTGGCTTATTGCCCTCGATATCCAGCTTAACCAGGCGATACTCAGAACCCTGCTTGCTCTCTTTTAACAGCGCAGACCGACCATTAAAATGGGGCTTTTTAAAGTCCACCAACCAGTCGAGATTAAGCTCAAACGGCGTCTGATCATATTTGTAATGAATGGTTTTAAGCGCCTCATTAAACTCCATACCGGGCATAATAAAGCCGGCTTCGAGGCGCGCCATATTGGTGGCCGCTTCTCCGTAGGGCTGGATACCATAGTCCTCACCGGCGGCATAGACTGCATCCCAGAGAGTCAAAGCTAATTCTGGCAGTATCCACAACTCATAGCCCAGATCACCGGTAAAGCCAGTGCGCGAGACCATCAGAGGTTTATCTGTGCTGCCGGCAATATCGAAATGCATAATATTAAATGGCTTAAGATTCTCAATTCCCTCTAGTCCCACTTTCTTTAGCACCTCGCAGCTTGTAGGACCCTGCAGCGACAGCGCAGCAATCTCGTCGGAAAGGTCGACAATATCCAAGTCGTCGAAACCAAAGGCACTTTTGCGCAACCAGGCCAGTGAGGGACTACCACAGGTCAGTAAAAATGATTCGGGCCCCAACTTAAATATAGTGCCGTCGTCTACCAGTCGTCCCTCGTCGGTACACCAGCACACATAGGTGACTCGGTCTTCTTTTAGTTTGCTAATATCTCTGGTCACCATGCGATTTAACATGGCCTCAGCATCAGCGCCGCTGACGCTGTATTTTTGCATAGGGCAAATATCATAGGTGGCACAGCTATTGCGAATACAGAAGTACTCGTACTCTTCATCATAGTAGTAGTCGGCAAATTTATAGCCGTTCCAGCTGGACCAGGCCTCGCGAAGATTTAGCTCTGCCTGGCGCGGATGGAAGTGGCTCTCTTTGAGTCGCTCGCCGGCGTAGGGGTCGGATTTGTTGTTTTTCGCTGTCATCATTTAATGGCTATCCAGTCAAGACTACTCGTCGTAGAAATCATCTGCGGGCACAGTGTTAGGGCGCTTTAAATCCATCAGTATTTCCCGCGCCGCATTGGCACCACAGGCCGAGGACACGCCGCCGCCCGGATGGGTAGATGAACCGCACATATACATGTTTTTTACCGGCATACGATACTGGGCATATCCAGGGAAAGGTCGGTTAAACAGCAGCTGATCTATGGTCAGCTCACCCTGGAAGATATTACCCTCGGTAAGGCCTACCTCCGCCTCAATCTCAAAGGGAGTGCGCACTTCCATATGCACAATCAGGTCTTTAAACCCAGGACTGTAGCGTTCAATTTTATTGACCACAGTCTGCCCAAAGGCATCGCGCTTCTCTGGGGTCCAGGGGCCATCTGCCAGCTGAGGCGGACAGTACTGCACAAAGTTGGACATCCAGTGCTGGCCCGGAGGCGCCACCGTGGGATCCCAGGCTGAGGGAATCACAGATTCAATAAACGGATCATCAGACCAGCGGCCGTGCTTCCAGCAGTCGTAGGCGCGCTCCATGGTTTCCATAGAGCCTACAAAACCCTGGCCGCCGCGATTGATATAACGGTTATCCGGTACTCCAGTAAATTTTGGCATGCCTGACAGGGCAATATTTACCTTACCCGAGGAGCCGCGTATTTTGAAATTCTCTGCTTTCTCGTAAATACCGGGGGGCAGATCACCGCGATCCATACACTGGGTAAAGGTGCGCTTGGCATCCATATTAGAGACCACAATACCGCCGTAAATCTCTTCGCCACTCTCCAGCACCACACCCAGAGCCTTATTATTCTTTACCAGAATTTTATCTACCCCGGCATTGGTGCGAATCTCGCCGCCATGCTCGCGCACAGCCCCGGCAATAGCATTTGAAATCGCACCCATACCACCGCGGGCCAGACCCCAGGCACCAATATTGCCATCCACATCACCCATTACATGGTGCAGCAGAATGTAGGCCGAACCTGGAGAATAGACTCCCAGGGCTGTGCCAATAACGCCCGGGCTTGCCATAGCCGCCTTAATCAAGTCATCTTCAAAATAATCATCGAGAAAATCTGCCGCACTCATGGTGAAGAAGCGAATATATTCATAGAGCTCTTTTTCACCCAGAGACCAAAACTCCTTTGCCAGCCACAGCAGTTCTCTGATATCACGGGGCCGGAATGAAGTGGGGTCTGGCGGGGTGCGCAGTAATGTCTTGCGAATCAGCTGGGCATAGCGGGCCAGATCGGTCTGAAAGCGGAACATGGCATCGGCATCATGGGGCGAGCGCTGACGCAGCTGGTTGTACTCCGCTTCCTCCGAGTGATAGCTAGCCATGGTGTCGCCGTTATCGCCAAACACCACTGTCCCCAGATAGGGCACCAGCACCAGGCCATGTTTGGTTAAATTAAGGTCGCGGTGAATCGCCTGACGCATCATGCTGCACACATAGGAGCAGCTGGAATAAAACCAGCCATCGTGCATCTCTCTGGTGACCGCGGCACCACCTATATAGTCACTTTTCTCAACCACCAGCACATCCAGCCCGGCCTTGGCCAGGTAGGCCGCGTTGGTGAGGCCGTTATGGCCGGCGCCGATAATAATGGCATCATATTTTTTCATGGTTTATTTCACCCCCAAAATATGCTGGGCGGCATTGTGTCCTGGGCCGCCCATCAGGCCGCCACCGGGATGACTGCCAGCACCGCATAAAAATAGCCCGGGGATCGGCGTGCTGTACTGGGCGGCTTCGTAGGTGGGGCGCATCATTAGCATCTGATCCATTGATAACTCTGTGTGATGCCAGTGACCGCCGGTGACATGGTAGTGGTTTTCAAGATCCTCGGGAGTCAGTAACTCTGCATGCAGTATCTGCTTGCGAATATCCGGGGCGTACTGGGCGATACTGTCAATCACCAGTTCGCGCAACTGATCCCGGGCCCGATCTGTCCAACCGCCCTTGAGGCTGTGGGGCACATACATCACATGGGCCGAGAGCACATGCTTGCCCTCTGGCGCCATGGACCGGTCTTTAAAGCTGGGCAGTACAATTTCCATCACCGGCTGTTTGGGGCTCTCACCGTATTTGGCATCATCGAAAGCAAATTCAATACTGTCCATCTCGGGGGCAATAATCATGCGCCCGTCGGGTATATCAATGCCTGAAAAATTAGGCTCACCATTCAGAGCGAGATGCAGTTTGGCCACATAGCCATCACAGCGCAGGCGATTAATTCGGTTGGTAAATTCAATTTCCAGATTTTTGGCACCCACCAGCTGCAGGAATGTGCGCTTGGGGTCTGCGGACGAAATAACCCGGCGAGCAGCTATCTGAGTGCCATCTGCTAGCTCAACTCCTGTTGCCGACAGGCCATTACTGTCGCCGTTAATAGTAATTTTTGCCACAGGAGAGTCAGCTCGAACCTCACCGCCGGCCTTGGCAATCACATGATGCAGCGCATAGATCAGGCTTTCGATACCGGCTTCAGGAATACAGGGAGCACCCAGATGCTCACCACTCATACGATAGAGCATGGCCAGCACCGTGGCATTGGGTGAGCGCGGCGCCATTTTGGAACCAATTAAACCATCCCAACTAAGCACTGCTTTTAGTAGATCACTGTCAAAATTTTCATCCATCAGGTCCCGGGCGGGCAAGGTAGCAACGCGCATAAACTCGCCCATATCCTCTTTACCCAGCAGGCGCAGTTTTAGCCCTAGCTGCCCAAAGGTCATTAGATCACCCAGCTTCTTGCTGCCAATGCGCGGCATAGTTTTTAACCAGAATGGCGCTAGCATATTGGCAAAGCCCTCCAGCAGCTGCAGATATCCCTTGTAGCTCTGAGCATCCTTGTCAGACACACCTCGCAGGCGATCACCACTGACCACTACATGCTTACCACTGAGACTCAGCCCTACCGTTGGCATAGGTGAGCCCGGTTTATAACCATGCTCAAGCAAATTAAGGTCATCAACAATTTGTGGAGAAAAATGACTGAGACTGTGGGCCACAGAGACTTTGTAGCCAGAGTAAAACTCTCTGGTAGCGGCCAGACCACCCAGTGTATCTGAGGCCTCCAGCACCAGCACCGACTGACCTTTTTTAGCCAGGTACGCGGCACAGACCAGGCCATTGTGACCGGCGCCGATAATAATATTGTCGTATTGTTGCAAAATGACTCTCTCGTTAGGTCAAAAAAACATTTGGTTGCAGACTAGACGTCAGCCCGATAACCAACCACCGGGCCTATACACCTAGAACCCCAGCTGGAAATTTGCAAGCCAGCGAACAGCAATCAGGCTGCCTGGTTAGCTTCAATAATTTCCTTGCGCCACTGGCGCATATTCATCTCAATGGCGACAAAGCCTGCAATCCATACAAACTCGTCCCAGGCAAACATATAGTGGCCCAGGAATACCCAGAAAATAATCGCTAACCACAGCATCGCGTAGAGCAAAAATTTAATTCTGGCCAGTGTTGAAAGTACCCGACCCTCTGCAACACCGCGATCCTGAACCCATACCGTAATCTCGATGCAGAATAGAATCAGCAGCCAGACTATTGCTTCAATCAGATCCACCCAGGCCAGTTGCAGTTCGATATCCAGCCCTGCGCTGTCTTCCACAATAAAAAATGTCGGCGGATCTATGTAGTAAAATTGATTGGCGGTCGATAGAGCCGCACAGTTATCCGCTGTGATTTGGCTATACACCAGGTTATAGGCATAGGAGACATCCTCGCCTACCAGTTGGCAAAGACTGCTGACGCCCTCTATCAAAACTGCACTATTTAACTCCTGGACATAAACTGAATAGGCATAGAGGGTATGGCCCAGACTGATATAGCAGACAACACGGATAAACTGCATCAACAGCGCCTGTCGTCGGGACAGTGAGTTATCTGCAAGCAGATAGGTCTCCATCTCAAATAGAACCAGCAGTGCAATCCAGGCGCTTTCATCAATGGTCACGGCAAAGGCTCTGGTCCAATCCAGCAATGTGCTTCCCGCATGCAAGGTGTGCCCGGAGATCACCCAGTCATTGCGAATATACAGTGCGAAATTAATCAGCAACAGTGAGTAGACCACCAGCTTGATTTGCTGACGCAGCGCTGGCGAGGCACTTTTAATCTGGCCCAATGTGGCACTGATCACTGGATCTCATCCTCGGGAAAAGTCTTATAGCCAGGCGCATCCCCCTCAATACTGTGCCAGGGTGCCTTGGAGCCCACAAAAATATGGTACTCCGGTGGGCGGACCGGGTTGCCATCCATGGTGCCCATAGCCAGATAAAGGTCATCTGGCTCTGAAGTCAGGGCGACAAGAATATTGGAACCACAGTTGCCGCAGAATACCCGGCTATGGCTATCTGATGAGGCATAGCTGCTGAGCTCTGACTCGCCGCAAATATAGTGGAAGTCGTCGCGCGCAACGCCGGCAAAGGTAGCAAAGGCAGCGCCATGCAAGCGGCGGCACTGGCTGCAGTGGCAGTGACTAAAATCATGTATCTCACCATCGACCTGATATTTTACTCTGGCACATTCACATCGACCGGTTAGCATGCATAGTCTCCTAAAAAGCCTGGGGTGGCGTTGCCACTCGTCTTGGATGCACCCAAAAAGGCTGCTCTGATACTGAACACTGGGCCCAGGTAGCGCGCCACTCCAGCTCTTTCTGGTAGTAAATTTCTGCCCAGATTTGCCCGGGAGGCAAACCATTGCGATATTCAATATCGGCCATACAGACATTGGTTTTAAGAATCGGCGACCAGCCATGGGACTTAATAGTACCTATGCGCTTGCCGTTTTTGGCATCGTATAAAAACGAATCCGCTGGCGGCTTATTACCCTCGACCTGCAACTTGACCAGTGAGCGTTTTAGCGGCTGGCTGTGTTCATAGGCCAGCGCCCTCTTCCCAGTGAAGTAGGGTTTATTAAAATCGACCAGCCAACCCAGACCCAGCTCGTAGGGAGAGCGATCATGGTCTGCCCTTATGGTAGATTCGGCAGTATTAAAATCATCGCCCGGCATAATAAATCCGGCTTCAATACGCACCATCTCCAGTGCCGATAGGCCTATGGTTCGAATATCAAACAGCCCATTATTTTTAAGCGCAAAGATGGCATCCCAGAGAGCCAGCCCATAAGCGGGATCAACCCACAGCTCATAGCCCAGATCACCGGTAAACCCGGTGCGTGAGATCATGACCTCAAAGCCATTTAATGAGCACTGATGAATACCAAAGGGTTTTAGCTGCTCCAGCCCGGTCAGGCCTGCGGCGCTGAGCACAGAGTAGGAGGTTGGGCCCTGCACTGACAGTGCAGCAACCTGATGAGTCTCCTCTTCGATATGCACATCCATACCCAGGCTCGATAGCAGTAACCAGTCAAGCTGATGATGCTGGGCGCAGAGGCGATACTCGCCCTGCCGAAGATGGAATAGGGTGCCGTCATCCAGCACCTTGCCCTCGTCGTTGCACCAGATCACATAGGTTACTCGCCCGGGTTTCAGGCTGCTGATATCTCTGGTCACCAGGCGATTGAGAAACTTTACCGCGTCCGGGCCGCTAATCCGGTATTTCTCCATAGGTGTCAGATCCATCACCGAGCAGGTGCTGCGGATAGCAAAGTACTCGGAGGCTAGCTGGTCACAGACTCTGGGGGTCTGGTAACCATTCCAGGACATCCAGTTCTGTATGGGACAGTGCTCCACCATGCGCTGATGGAATGGCGTCGGCTGCAACACCTGACGAAAATCTGGCTTGGGTGTTAAATCCATTGGCTCAACAGACATCAGGAACCTCCCCTTGCCATGGCTATTATTCGCTGGGCCGCATTATGGCCGGGAATACCGGTCACACCGCCACCGGGATGAGCTGCGGCACCACAGAGAAACAGGCCATCAACAGGTGTATCATATTGGGCTGCGCCATGCAGTGGGCGCATCATAAATAACTGATCAATCGCCATCTCACCATGGTGCCAATGGCCACCGGCAATATGATATTGATCCTCAATATCCACCGGCGTGAGCATTTCTCGCGCCAGGATTTGCCCGGCAAAGCCTGGGGCATACCGTTCGATAGTCGCAATCACTCGCTCGATAAATGCCTCTCGGCCCTGATCCCAACCCTGCTTCAATGTATAGGGCGCAAAGGATGCGGATACCGACATCACATGGTGGCCCGCTGGTGCCAGCGAGGGATCGGCAATACTGGGGATAGTGATTTCCAATATTGGATGTTCAGAGAACTCGCCGTATTTAGCATGATTAAAGGCATGTTCCACATAGCGCATACTGGGCGCTACCAGCAATCGCTGCCCCAGAGCCTCCCCCGAGAGACCCTTGATTTCTGGCAGCCCGTTCAGGGCAAAGTGCAGCTTGGCCACATTGCCCTTGCTGCGAATACTGTTAACCCTGTGCACAAACATGGCATCCAGCTCTGCACTGTCCACCAGGTTTAAAAAGGTTGTTTTGGCATCTGCATTGGAGACCACAGTATCGCCATCAATACGCTCTCCGGACTGCAGCTCAACACCACTGGCCACGCCATCGCTGACCAGAATACGTGCCACAGCAGCATCAGTGCGCAGGCTTACGCCGGCATCCAATGCTACCCGCTCAAGGGCACTGACCACCTGACCCATGCCTCCAGAGGGCAGACTGGCCTGGGTGTGGGTTTCACCCCAGAGTCGATGCAGATAGGTGAGTACAGAATTTGGCGTTCGCGGGCCCATATGCTGACCCAGCACTGCATCCAAGGCAATGGCACCCTTGAGCAATGGGCTATCTATTACTTCATTGAGCACATCGTAAATATTTATACCGCCGACGCGCAGAAATTCGCGCATGGACTCTTTGCCCAGGCCAAAGCGCAACTGCCAACCCAGTTTGGCCAATGTGGTCTTGTCCTTGCCGTCCATATCCTTGAGTCGCGGCGGCTTATTCATCATCAGAGGCTGAAGTGCTTTGGCATACTGAGTAAAGTCGGTTTTAAACTGGCGATAGGCGGCAATATCCGTAGCAGATAACCCCTCCCCCGAGACCTCAGAGCGGCCGAGGTGAAGGTGCTGCCCCCCAGTATCCAGAGCAATAGTCTCTATCGGGATGCCGGTTTCGAGGCCAGCAGTATCTAGCTTTAAATCCTTGCGCACCACAGGGCTCAAAGAATGGAGAATATGTGCCAGCCCGGAGACCTGGTAACCCTCGGCAAATTCACAGGTGCCAGCCGCACCGCCAATTTGGTCCCTGGCTTCAAGAACCTCGACCTGGTAACCAGCCTTAGCCAGATAGGTGGCGCACACCAGACCATTGTGGCCAGCCCCAATAATTAAAACCTTTTTATTTTCGCTGCCAGAACCAGCCGGGGAGAATAATTTAGTCATCACCAAAATCCTCCGGCGTCGTATCTTTCTTGCCCAGATCCAGCAGTATTTCCCTCGCTGAATTGGCGCCCGGGGCGCCCATCACGCCACCTCCAGGATGATTTGAAGAGCTGCACATATACATATTTTTTACTGGACCCCGATACTGGGCATAGCCCGGGAATGGCCGGTTAAACATCAGCTGATCCAGGGTTAGTTCTCCCTGGAAGATATTGCCCTCGGTCAGGCCTACTTCGGCCTCCAGCTCCCGGGGAGTACGAATTTCTGCATGCAGTATCAAATCTTTAAAGTTGGGGCTGTAATCGGCGATCTGGTTGATCACTGTGTCGCCGAAGGCATCGCGCTTGGCATCGGTCCAGCCGCCCTCCACCTCTGCCGGGCAGTACTGCACAAACACCGACATCATATGCTTGCCCGGGGGCGACATGGTGGGGTCGTACTGGGTGGGAATGACCATATCCACATAGGGATCTGCAGACCAGCGATCGTCCTTCCAGTCATCAAAGGCTCGCTCGAGGCGTTCAAGGCTATCGGTAAAGTGCATATGCCCCAGAGTCAGCGGCGACCCTTTGGGGATGGCGAGAAATTCCGGCATACCATCAAGGGCAATATTGACCTTGCCGGAGGAGCCGCGAATTTTGAAGTTCTTCGCCCGATGAATAAGATCATCTGGCACATCATTGGCGTCCATTACATTGAGGAAGGTACGCTTGGCATCCAGATTGGAGACCACCACTTTGGCCGAGACCTCTTCGCCCGAGGCCAACACCACACCATTGGCTTTGCGCCCTTTAACTCTGATCTGCTGCACCTCGGCATTGGTGCGAATCTCTCCGCCAAAGGACTGCAACGAGGAGGCAATGGCTTTGGACACAGATCCCATACCGCCCCGGGCAAAGCCCCAGGAACCCACATTGCCATCCACATCACCCATGGCATGGTGCAGCAGTACATAGGCCGTACCCGGAGAATAGACGCCGAGCCCAGTGCCTATAATGCTGCCACCAGAGAAGTGGGCCAAAATAATATCACTCTCAAAGTATTGCTCCAGATACTCGGCTATGGACATGGTGAAGAAGCGGATAAATTCGTAAATCTGGCTTTCTGTCAGACTGTAAAATTGTTTGAGAAGATGGGCGAACTCCATAGCATCGCGCATTCTAAATGAGGCAGGATCCGGCGGTGTGCGCAGCAGAAAACCGCGAATCAGTCGGCACCATTTCATCAGATCTGCATCAAAGCGAATCGCCGCATCTGCATCCCGCTTGGAGTGGCGCATAATTTCCCGGCGACGAACTTCCGACTGATGATAGCTGCCAAAATGATCGCCATTCTCCATCAGCGAAACACTACCCTGCAGGGGTACAACCTCTAAACCGTGGCGCCCCAGATCCAGAGCCTGATAGATCTCAGGACGAAACAGACTACATACATAGGAACAATTTGAATACTTCCAGCCCTCGTGAAGCTCCAAACTGGCAGTGGCGCCACCCACATAGTCATTCTTTTCCAACACCACCACATCGAGCCCCGCCTTGGCGAGAAAGGCCGCATTAGTCAGACCGTTGTGGCCAGCCCCGATAACGATCGCATCGTATTGTTTCATGCACGCACACCAGATTTATTCTTATTATCAGGAGTATAACCAGCAACAGATAGCTTTCTTTAGCAGCCTATAGGATGGGAAATTTACCCAGGTTCAAAGAGGCGCGGGCACAGCATTGCGACGCACCAGCTTAAACCCTGCTTTTTGCATATTAGCGAACCCAGCCTCCGCCCCCATTTCCGATTCCAAACCATACTGCTGGGGCAACAGAAAATCATTTCAATTAATGTAGTCCTCGCCTTCCCTGCTTTGAGCTAAAAAACCATCAAAGTCCAGATTTTGGCGACGGTGGAGGAAATCAAAAAAAACGCTCTTCTTCATAACTTTTACCAGTTAATTCAGGCCAAACCAGACTGAAATGAGTTTATCCGTATTTGTGCAGTCCCAGTATTTGGCCTGTAGGACAGGAATGCCAGCCTGGCTATCCAGGGGTACAGTTCGCAGATACAGAGATAAGCCGCTAGATTTACCCTTGGACTGTAGGGTAATATTTTGGGAAATAAAAAAATCTGTGAGGTGCACCATTAACCAGTCCCAGAGTCCGCAGGCGGTCTTTAATCAAGCAATGCTGCACCTCAGGCAGGGAGAACCCCTGCTTGCCAACCAGCTCTGTGATCAGGGGCTGACCCAGTATCCCAATGATGCCAATATACTCTGTCTCAATGCGCAGGCATTGATTGAAGTTAAGAATCTTGAAGAGGCTTATGTGAATGTCTCAAAAGCCCTTAAGACTCATCCGGAGTTTGCCACTGCCCATGAAGTCTATTCCGACCTGCTATTAATAGAAGGTCAATTTGAAAAGGCAATTGGTGGCTACCAACATGCTTTAAAGCTGGCACCGGACCGCAGTCGCTTAAATAACAAGATCGAGCGTGGTAAACAGCTCCTGCAGTCACTGGACTCTGATTCTCGGCAACCCCAGGACGACCTGGCGTTTACCCAAGAGCTGGCCCAGGCCAGACAGCACAAAGCAGATGAAGAGCCAGAAAAAGCCGAGGAGATCTATCGCAGCATACTGCGCAAAAATCCCAATCATGCAGAGGCAATGCGACTGTTGGCCTCCGTAGCAACGGTACATCGCAAACATGAAGATGCCGAACTGCTGCTCTCAAGGGCCGTATTAGTGGCGCCAAAATTTTCCCGGGGCTGGCTGGACCTGGCCAAGACACAGCTGGAGCTGGGCAAGCACCCAGAGGCCGTAAAGAGCGCCAAAATTCTGGTTGACCTGTCTCCAGAAGTGGCCGAGTCCTACGTCGCCTTGGCTAATACTCAGGCCCAATCCAATCTGGCAGAACAGTCAATCCAAAGTTACCAGCAGGCCCTCGAGATAAATCCGGCTCATCCCGGTGCCTTTTCTGGCTTGGCTCATCAACTTAAAACCATAGGCAGGCAACAGGAAGCCATTGCTACACATCGCCAAAATATTAGCCTGAACCCCACCAATTCAGAACCCTACTGGAATCTCGCCAATTTAAAGACTTTTCGATTTGAAGATAGCGAAGTCACAGCTATGGAGAGACTGCTGGAAGACGATAGCTTGAAAGACCTGTCCTATGTGCAGCTTTGCAATAGTCTGGGGCTAGAGTATGAGGGGCGCAAAGACTACGACCGCGCCTTTAGCTATTTTCAGCGCTGTAACGATCGCCACCGCCAGTCAGAAAAATACGACCCCATCGGGCATGAAGTGCTTGTTGGCATGATCAGCGAAATTTTTAGTTCTGAGTTTTTAGACCAGCACCAGGGCCTGGGTGTCGAGGATGATTCACCTATTTTAATTGTTGGACTGCCAAGGTCTGGTTCTACCCTGATCGAGCAGATACTGGCCAGCCACTCCCAGGTCGAGGGAACTCACGAACTGGCCGACCTCGCCCAGGTGGTGCAGGACATTAGAAAAGCCGGGAGCAAAGGGCCGCATTTCCCTGAGAATCTAAGCAAGTTGCCACCTCAGGCCTGGGCGAATATTGGTCAGCAATATATCGACCGAACCCTTAAGTACCGATCGGGCAGCCCCAGATTTATCGATAAGAACCCCAATAACTTTATCTATGCCGGACTGTTAAAGCTGGTACTGCCCAAGGCCAAGATTATTAATGCCCGCCGCCACCCTCTGGACAGTTGCTTTGGCAGCTACAAACAGCTTTTTGCCAGCGGCCAGCCCTTTAGCTATGACCTCACCGAACTGGGGGAGTACTATCTGCAGTATCAGACATTGATGGATCACTGGCATCAGGTAATGCCAGGAGCTGTGCTAGATGTGGACTATGAAATGGTGGTAGCTGATCTGGATACCCAGGTGCGGCGCATACTCGACTACTGCGAACTGCCCTTTGAAGAGTCCTGCCTGCGCTTTCACGAAACAGATCGAGCAGTCAAAACAGCCAGCTCAGAACAGGTGCGGCAGCCTATTTACGCCAGTTCTGTCAATCTTTGGAAAAATTACGAGTCTCACTTGGAAGAGTTAATAGAGGTATTGGAGCCATTATTGGAGGCCAGGAACGGTTGAGATCAACAGCACATCCCACCCCATTGGGTAGCCAGCAACGCTTGACTTACTACAAAATTTAGAGGTATGTTAAAAGCAATATAAAAAGATCAAAAATGTAAAGACAAGATCAAATTGAAACGGGGAGTGTTAAAATGAGGCTCAAAGCTAGTCATCTCAGGCTCACACCGCTTGCAGCGGCCGTGGCAGCAGCACTGACGACATCACCATTGACTGTCGCTCAGGAACAAAACGTTACACTGGAAGAAATCGTAGTCACATCGCGCAAACGCGCCGAATCTGTGATGGACATTCCTGCCGCAGTTCAGGCCCTCTCCGGGGAAGACCTAAAAGACATGGGCGCCCGGGGCATGTCTGACTACGCTCGCTTTATACCAGCGGTCAATATCGTTGACTACGGTTCCGGCCTGTCAAACTTCGTATTCCGAGGTGCCACCAGTGATCCCGGCTATGTAACCCAGTCAACATCGTCCCTGTATATGGATGAAATTTCCCTAACCACTCAGGGGCAGCAGCCATCCCTGCGCATGGTTGATATAGAGCGTGTCGAAGCTCTGTCTGGCCCTCAGGGGACCCTGTATGGGTCCGATTCTCAGGCCGGCACATTGCGTCTGATTTCAAACAAAGCGCAGATAAACGAAACCAGCTTTACTGTCGACGGCAGCATTCGCAATGGCTCCGAGGGTGAAGGAAGCTACGATGGATCTATTGTCGCCAATTTCCCTCTGGTGGAAGATAAACTGGCTCTGCGACTTGTTGGCTTCAAGGCCAAAGATGGCGGCTATATTGATAATGTCTATGGCAAGACAATCTCCAATGACACCAAGGCTGATGATCTCTATGGCCGCTCCCCCTCGGGTTGGGGCACACTGGACAACGCTGACATAGTTGAAGATGACATCAATGACTACGAAGCTGAGGGCTGGCGTGCGGCTGTGCGCTGGGACATCAACGAAGACTGGAACGCTACATTATCAATGATCAGCCAAAAGTCTGAGGCTGGCTCCTTTAATGGCTTTGATCCCAATGTCGGCGACCTACAGATTGTTCGCTACAACGAAGAGTATATGGATGTAGACCTGGATATCAGCTCTCTGACCGTAGAGGGTGATCTGGGCTTCGCGCAGCTGGTTGCAGCTACCTCTTACTACAATTCTGAGACCGTCAGGGATCAGGATATTACCAATTATCACAAGTCTTTCTCAGCCTATTACTGCATTCACTATGCCGGTGATGCTGCGGTCTATGCCCCCTACTACTTTGCAGTAGAGGATGGCTATATGTATGCCAGTGGTCTGTACTGCAGTTCGCCCACAGTTGAGGGCGACTTTTTCTCCAAATGGTACGAAGAATCTGGCAGCGACCGATTTAGTGCCGAGGTGCGACTATCCAGCCAGGGTGAAACCTTTGACTGGCTGATAGGTGCCTTCTACGAGGAGAGCAACTACTGGTACGAGGAACACTGGGGCTATCCAACAGGCAGTGTTAATGGCCGTGGAGAACTGGAGGACAAGCTGTATCAGGACACAGTAAGCTATGCCTATAACGAGTGGCAGTACGGTGAAAGTTTCCCCGATGCCTCTGAAAACTGGTATGCCAAGAGTAGTGCGGATGCAGAGCAAACCGCTGTGTTTGGTGAAGTAGTTTGGCATATGAATGATCGCATGGACCTTACCGCCGGTCTGCGCTGGTTTGATCGCGAGAATGTAACCACCTACTACGAGGAGCACCCGACTGGCAGGCTGGATGACGCTGGCGTCGAGGTTCTGCCAGGTGAGGACTCAGAGGTAATACCAAAAATATCACTGAGCTACAGACTGGATAATGACGACCTGGTCTATGCACTGTGGACCGAAGGTTACAGACCCGGAGGTACCAACCGGCAACGGGGCAATCCCTCTATCGGCAAGGAATTTTTTGCCGATAAAATGACTAACTTTGAGGCAGGCTATAAGGGCACCTTCGCCGATGGCGCAGCTACCCTGAATGTGACTGTCTATCAAATGGACTGGTCTGATTATCAGTTTGAGTTAATCGATCCAAGCTATCAGGCATGTGAAGGTGGCGGGGATCCGGTTGCAGGCCTCTGTGGTCAACCCTATCAGGTGCTGGTGTCCAACGCCGGTGACGCCCATATTGACGGTCTGTCAATGGAGCTGAACTGGGCGCTAACCTCCAGCCTGGTAGTGGGTATGAACGGCGAGTGGCTAGAGGCGGAGACGGATACAGATATAGATCTGTCGACCATCTTTATTCCCAGCGGCTCACAACTGCCGACAACCCCAGACTTTACTGGAGGCGCCTGGGCTACCTACAGCTGGGATGTCCCGCAGTTTAATTCCAGCGCCTATGTCAGACTGCAGTGGTCTTATAGTGGCTCAAGACTGGGCAATCTGGAACCTGTGGAGGGCGGCTCTAATCCGCAGTGGAAAGAGCCCTCATATAGCATGGGAGATCTCAGTATAGGTATGCGCAATGACTCCTGGGAGGCCTCTATATTCCTGAATAATATTACCGATGAGCGGGTACATTACACCCATGCAGTTCAGGGTGGATATACTCAGCAGAATGTTTCCGAAGGCCGCATGCGCGTAGAAACTGTCTACACTAATCGACCCAGAGAGTTTGGTGTTCGATTTATCAAACACTTCGGAGACTAACCTCTCCGTTTGGGCTGCAACCAATGCAGCAGACAAAAAAAGGCCGGGAATTACCCGGCCTTTTTTTATATTGATTAAAAGCTGTTTTCTAAAACGGCCAATGGGCAAGACCATGAATGGCATTGCGAATATCCATGGTCATATTAACCGATCCCACCACCTGATTACTCTGGAGGTCGTAAAGGGTAATGGTAGAGGGCGATGAACCCCCAGCCACAAAGCGATCATCGATCACACAGAGCCCGCGACCAAATCCCTGACGGGCAATTTTTGAATCATCAATACCTGCAAAGCGAATATCTGCAGGATCATAGGTGCGGATTTTAAATACCTGCTGTGCCTCGTCCCTGGGTATCACCCGCAAACAGTCACTGGCGGTATCATTAAAAATAATGCCCCCTTTGTAGGGCCGGGCATTATGGGTACCCCTGGGTAAATTGCACACTTCGGTCACTGTGCCGTTGGTATTGATATGCACCAGCGCCTCTGTCTTTAGGCCGCTGACAAAAATACCATTAGCATTCACATGCACCATATTAATATGTAGCTCATTACTGGGGCGGGGACCATTATCGATGCGCGGATCAAAGGTGAACCCAGACCACTGACCCGCCTGTTTTTGCAGATGGAAACCCCAGACAAAGGCCTTTTGGTTTAAGTCGAAAGCCAGCAAGCTGTCATAGCCAGTAGAGGTCAAAAATAATAAATTATCCTGGCGGCAGATTTCGTGGCAGTGGTTGAGATAAGGGTTGCGCCAGGATTCCTCAATCTCAAAATTCTGGTTGTAACTAAACAACTCATCCGACGCGGCAATTAAAATACGCTCTTCATGGAAGCTAATACCGCGCAATCCCCGGTCAGCGCCGCGGCCATCAAAATTGATCGCGCTGGTATTCCAGTCGACCCGCTGCTCGACGGTCTGACGTTCAAAATCAAGCGTAAATACACCACCATGGCTCTCACCCTGCTGGCTGCCCCGCACCACCGAAGTAGCAACAAGTTTTGGAAGTTTTATATTCATAGGAACTAACTGGTTAAGCTCGCAGCTTGCTTGTTATTTGCTCCTGAGTATAACCCAGTCAATATGGGCGCAGGCAACAAAAATATATTTTACTGGCGACGCCCTGAATAGAATCGTTGTTTGATTTAACTCAAGGCGCCGCGCCAATTACCTACCACACTTCCTCTTGCAACAATGGTTTCTCAATCCAATACAGGAGGCATAAAATGAATCTCATTCCCCGCAATTCGCTACTCGATTTTGATAATATTTTTAATGGTTTCTGGTCTCCCTCCAGAGAGATCGGTGAAAGCACAGATGTAGCATTCTCCCCGAGAGTCGATATCGAGGAGAAAAAAGATAGCTACAAAATAACTGCTGAACTACCCGGCATTGATAAAAATGATGTTCATGTCAGTCTTAAAAATGGCGTGCTCAGCATCGAAGCCGAAAACCATCAGGAAGAGACCGAAGAACAGGATGGTCGCATAATTCGTCAGGAGCGACGCTACGGAAAATTTATCCGCAGCTTTAACCTGGGCAGTGATGCCAGCGAAAAAGATATCAAAGCAAAATTTAAAAACGGCATTCTCACGGTCAAAGCACCCTGCACAAAACAGCTTGCCCCGGAAAGCCATCGTATCAGCATCGACTGACCCCGCAAGCCAAGGGTGCACTGAGGACTCTGCTTCAAGCTAACACCGGAGGCAGAGTCCAACTTAAACCTTTTATTTTAGGCTGGCTGCTCTCTAAACCTCTCTGCTGTTCCCTTGATATGTATCAAGTTGCCCAGCCAGCAAATTGTTTATCTTAAGACAGCTGTTTGGACAGGGAGCCCAGAATGTATTCGCACAAACAAAAACAATGGTCAGTACTGTCTGCTAACACCATTGCCTTCGCCGCCAATTTCGCCGTCTGGACCTTATTTTCAATACTAGGAATCAAAATCAAACAAGATCTGGGATTAACTGAAACCCAGTTTGGTGTATTGATAGCCACCCCCATACTGACGGGTTCAATCTCAAGGTTACCCCTTGGCATACTTACCGATCTATTCGGTGGGCGCAGGGTATTTACCCTTTTGATGCTATGTATAGTACCAGCTATCTATAGCATCACATTGGCCACCGCCTACTGGCACTATCTGCTAATTGGCCTGTTTGTCGGTTTAGCTGGCGGTTCATTTGCCGTAGGTATTGCCTATACCAGCGCCTGGTTTGAAAAGGAACGTCAGGGCACCGCCATGGGTATCTTTGGTGCAGGCAATGCAGGGGCCGCAGTCACCAACCTGGCGGCACCCCTATTAATTGTCGCCTATGGCTGGGACTCGGTACCCACCATTTACGCGATTTGCATGCTGGTGGTTATTGGCATGTTTTGGATATTTACCTTTGAAGATCCTGCCCATGCCGACAAGACCGTAGCGCGCAAAAAATTATGCCTGAAAACCCAACTAGCCCCATTAAAAGAGGCGCGAGTCTGGCGCTTTGGCCTCTACTACTACTTTGTGTTTGGCAGCTTTGTTGCCCTGGCTCTGTGGTTGCCCAAATACTATATAGGCCAGTTTAATGTTGACCTTAAAACCGCCTCATTCCTAACCCTGTTATTTACCCTGCCCAGCGGATTAATCCGCGCACTGGGAGGCTGGTTCTCCGATAAATATGGCGGCCGCACCATTAACTGGTGGGTATTCTGGATTTGCCTCGTGTGTCTTTTTTTCCTCTCCTACCCACCCACTACCATGATTATTCATGGTGTAGTGGTCTAATAAAACC
>JGI20156J14371_10000146_pt1 | contig 59910 bp, 52 predicted proteins | sample COG_06_FD_14371 | JGI IMG/M metagenome (IMG submission 14371)
GCTGCCTTGCAGTCCAACGACGCCGACCTCACTGTGGTACACCACCCCAAATCGAAGCCAGGAAAGAAAGGCGCTCTTGCAGCTGGAATCCGGGCTGCACAGCACGGGCACCTCGTCATGACGGATGCGGACTGCAGGCCACAACCTCATTGGGCGCGGACTATGATCGAATCGTTGACAGCCCCGTCTCATGCACCTCACCTTCCAGAAGCTGGTGGTGCATGCGACATCGCCATCGGGGTTTGTCTGCCGGATGGCGGGCCGTCCCTGCTCTCCTTTGACGCCCTGCGCGTGGCCTTCCAATACGCGGGTGAAGCAGCTTCAGGCCGCCCATACATGGCCGTGGGACGGAGTATCGCCTACCGCAAAACAGCATGGCAGCAGGTCGGAGGATTCCAAGGTCACGCCGACCTGGCCAGTGGTGACGATGACCTGTTTGTTCAGGACGCGGTTCAATCGGGACTGCACATCAGGCTGGTCCATACATCGGACGCATCGACTGCCATCCATGCCCTACCCGCCCACGATTGGAAAGATGGATGGCACCGGAAACGGCGCCACCTGTCTACTTCAGGCCGCTACAGCAGGCGCGCCCGGCTTCAATTGGGCCTCGACGCCCTACTCGACCCTTTGATCATTGTAGCGGCACTAACGGCACCACTTGGCCTTTTGCACAAGTGTATTTGGATACCGACTGCAGCCATGGTCCTTGCCGCAGCCGTTCGTGCGATTACCTTGTCCATGTTCTCGCAGGTGTGGGGCAAGGATGCATTTCCATGGTGGCAATGCATCCTATGGGGTCCCATTCGTTGGGTTCTTCTCGCCATCGCCACTGCACGGAACGCTTTCACCTCATCGCCGACATGGACGCAGCGGGCACCGACAAGCAGGTCGTAATCGACCACCTTTCCGACAAGGCCAAATACGACTTTGGCCTGATTACCCGGGCTTTGGACAAGCACGATCAGGCTGCATTTGCAGAATTGATGGAGCGCTACCGGGAGCCGATTTACTACATGTTGTTGAAGATGGTCAACAGCCAGGACGATGCTGAGGACTTGATGATTGAGACTTTTGGCAAGGCGTTCAGAAGGCTCAAGCAGTACAGTCCCAAATTCGCTTTTTCCACATGGCTGTTCAAAATCGCCTCGAATGGGGCCATCGACTTCATCCGCAAGAAGCGTATCAAGGCGCTAAGCCTTGACAAAGGCTTTACCGATTCCGAAGGTGACACCATGGAAATTCAGGTGGCCGATGACGGACTCGACCCCGGTCAGACCCTCGAAAAACAGCAGCGTGTCGACCGCATGCGCGAGGTCGTAGCGCAGCTTAAGCCGCGCTATCGTCGCTTGGTGGAATTGCGCTATTTCGAAGAATACAGTTACGACGAGATCGCGGCAGAACTCAATCTGCCCCTCGGTACAGTGAAGGCCCAATTGTTCCGAGCAAGAGACATCCTCGCCGGTGTGCTCGAAACGGACCGCGAGCAATTCTAACGTGGCCCCTACTGACCAAGACTTTCGCGACGTCGACACCCTCTTGACGGCGCTTTCAGTGGACTGTCACGACTTTGGGTCGCCGATTCCCACTTTTTCTGAAACCCAACGCCAACAGTTTGCCATGCTCGGCCCTCTGTTTCGTGAATGGAACGCCCAGATCAATGTGATTTCCCGCAAGGACATCGACGCGTTTTTCACCCGGCATGTCCTACACAGCCTGGCCATAGCACGCGTATTTCGCCCGGAACCCGGCGCGAGAATTCTAGATGTGGGCACGGGAGGCGGCTTCCCTGGATTGCCACTCGCCATTCTTTTTCCGCAAGCGCACTTTACCCTGTGCGACTCCATCGGCAAAAAAATAAAGGTGGTCCATGCTGTTGCTGAAGCGCTGAACCTGGAAAATGTTGAAGGCACCTGGGCCCGGGCCGAAACGCTCACCGACCGTCCTCCCTTTGACTTTGTGGTCAGCAGGGCGGTCACCCAAATGGCCCCTTTCCTGGATTGGGTGCGGCCTTTGATGGCAGAGCAACATCAACATGGTTTGCCCAACGGCGTGCTTTACCTGAAAGGAGGAGACTTGAGCACTGAATTGGCTCCTGTACGCGAACCTGTGGTACAGTGGTCCTTGTCTGATGTACTCCAAGACCCTTGGTTTGAGACCAAAAAACTGGTGCACGTGGCCCTTTAAAAAAGATGAAGGGGGCATTTCTGCCCCCTCCGAAACCTGCAAGGATATTGAAACCGATGCCGCTTTTTTAAGGCCGCATCCAGTGTATAGACGACACGATTTCCAATCGTTGCCTCCAGAAGCAAAAAAAAATATTCCTTCATACACCGGCGCTTCGTCACATCCATGGACCTTTCTGCAGATACCGTGCATCCTGCGGTTATTTTAGCAGGGTGAATAAAGAGGACTCTCCGGCATCGGCTGCACCCGATGCGGAACAACTCAAAGCCTTGGGCCGCAACACAATTAGTGAGGCCTTGGGATTGGAATTGATTTCGGTGGAACACGGCACCGTGGTCGGCAAGATGCCTGTAGATGCCAGGACCCATCAGCCGTACGGCTTGTTACACGGCGGTGCCAGCGTTGTACTGGCAGAAACATTGGGTTCGGTCGGCTCTCACTTTATCGCAGCGCCCAAAGGCAAAGCCGCCGTTGGAATTGAAATCAATGCGAACCATCTCCGCGGGGTCAAATCCGGATGGGTCACCGGCACAGCGCGCCTCCATCACGAGGGCGGAAAGCTGCACGTTTGGCATATTGAAATTGAAGACGAGGGAGGAAGGGCCATCTGTACAAGCCGCCTCACTGTGATGTTGATTCCCGATCCCAAATCTGCTGGATGACGACCGAACGTCACATCCAAGACCCCGAGACCGAAGTGCTGTTTCACAGGCCGGGACACCTCCACTTGGAGCGCCTGGTGCCTGACGTAACGGGCAGCATGTGCTTTAGGCTGCATCCATGGGAGCGGGCAGAAGACCAAACCGAGATGGTCTTGCGCGGCCGCACCAAAACCGAAGAAGTCTTGGTGCGCGATGCCCGACCTTCTGTCAAGAGCCGCGTCCGGCATATCGACGGAACAGACCAACACGACCACGCTGCATGGGTCAAAGCCGCCCAGCTCGCTATGGCTCAAGGCCCCCTGAAAAAGGTGGTGCTGTCAAGCCTTCTGAACGTCGAGGTGGAGGCACTGGACCCCAAAGACATTGTTCGGCGGTTGGCGCTGGCACATCCAGAATCTTTCAGCTGGGCGTTTTCTCACCCCTCCATCGGTACATGGTTCGGCTCATCGCCCGAACCGCTGATCAAAGGCCAATGGCCACATTTGCGCACCGCTTGTTTGGCAGGAACCCGCATGGCGCACATGGGGGCAGTATCGGACCCCTGGACCGAAAAAGAGCGCGAGGAGCAGGACCTGGTCACCGAAGGCGCCCTGCAAGCCCTGCATGAAGCCGGATGTCGCGGCATTCAGACCAGCGAGCGTCAAACGATACAATACGGCCCCATCGAACACCTGAGGACGTGGGTCGATTTTGAAGCCACTCGCCCCTTGGAAGAAGTGATTCGGGCACTCCACCCTACCCCCGCTGTAGGTGGCACACCTCGCCCAGACGCCCTTCAATTCATTGCCCATCACGAAAGCCACGACAGGGCATACTATACAGGATGGGTGGGCATGGAAGAAGGTGACGAAGTGTCTTATTTCGTTAACCTGCGCTGTGCCCACTTGCGCGATGGCATCATGACCGCATATGCGGGTGGCGGCATTACCGCTGCGTCCAACCCCGCTGCCGAATGGGCCGAAACGCGAAACAAACTCCGGTCCGTCTTGGACCCCATCGTCCACTGGGCACCATGACCCCATCGGACTCCTCTGCGATGGCGTCGGCACGGGCGCTGGCCACCGGGCTTGCCAGAAGGGGTTTGGGTGCTGTCGTGGTCAGTCCAGGTTCGCGCAACGCTCCCCTCACCCAGGCCTTTGTAGGGTTGAACATGCAGGTGGTTGTGGCATTGGATGAGCGGTCAGCCGCGCACCATGCTTTAGGAATGTCATTGGCGCTGCAACAACCTGTAGCGGTCTGCTGCACCAGCGGCACCGCAGCCCTTAACCATGGCCCTGCCCTTGCCGAAGCGCACCGCGTTGGCTTGCCCTTGATCAGCTTAACGGCAGACCGACCCGCTGGAGCCCACAACACGTGGCAAAGCCAAACCCTTGTTCAAGATGACATCCACAGGGACCAGGTGAGCCAGTCCTTTGTTTGGGACCAGCCCACAGACGAATCAGGTCAGGACACGCTCAATGCCATGGCCCTCGCCTTGACCAAAGGCCCCATTCACGTCAACTGCCCATTTGACGTTCCGCTTTATCCCAGCACCTCTGCATCTCAGACTGCTGCTCAACCGGAGGAACCCAACGACAAAGCGGGGCTTCCCACGGGCTCGTGGCGGCCTACACAACCGCCACCTCCTTGGTTTTTAAAACGGCTAGCGCAGGCCGTCTCGGCAGGCGAAAAAGTGCTGTTGCTGGGAGGAACCCAGCCCATGCCTTTGTCTGCAAAGGCACTTCAAACGTGGAGCCGGTTCGCGGTCATTGCAGGTGACACAACCAGCGGCCTCTTTTCACCCGACGTGCCGGCGATTTCGGCATGTGACCGGTGGCTCTCTGCCCGGGAGAACAGTGGACAGCCCCTCCAGCATATGGCGCCAGATGTTGTCATCACATTTGGAGCTCCTTTGGTGTCTCGGCGCTTGCGCGAAGCCCTTGCTGCATTGGACTTCGAACACTTCCACGTGGAGGTGTCTGGCGGCGCTCCCGCAGCCTTTTCACGCGCTCCCCAGCCCGTCCCGTGCGACATCTCCGAGGCCATAGAAGCCGGCGCCGCCGCCATTCAACCCCACCTCCACCCCGAACGCAACCCGGAATTAGACGCCTGGCAACGGAACTGGTGGGATCAGGAAGCCGCTTTGCGCAAGGCTCACAATACCGCCGTGGATGCCGCACCTTGGAGCGACCTGAGGGCACACCGCTGCCTCCACCGGGCCGCGCCCGAAGGTTGGGACCTCCACATGGCCAACTCAACACCGGTGCGCTATGGCCAGCTTTTTGAGTCCCACCATGTGGCGCACCCATGGTCCAACCGAGGCGTTGCCGGAATCGATGGCTGCACTTCAACCGCCGTAGGATCGTCCCTTGCAGGCCGTCCCACCACCCTCATCACAGGAGAATTGGGATTCTTGTATGACGCCAACGCCTTTCACGTACAGCCCCTCCCTGGCGCCTTGCGAATCGCTGTCATTCACAACGGCGGTGGCGGCATATTCAGATGGCTTGACGGACCGGCCAAAACCGGCCTTTTGGAAAGTCATTTTGAGTGGAAGCACACGACGGAACTTGGACCACTCTGCGCATTGCACGGTCTTCAGCACGAGCGCGTCTGCGATGAAGCCGGACTCGAAAAGGCCCTAATCGATTGGTGGTCCCCTTCCCAAGCCCCCAAAGTTTTGGAAATCGTGACCCCTGGACCGGAAAGTGCTGCGACATATGCCCGCTACATGAAGGCCGTCTGCATTTAATTTGTGCCTGCGCTGGCCGATTGATGCTTCTGAGCAGAACATCAAAGGCCCCAGCGTTGTCATTTTTCAAAGCGCAACACATGGCGAACGAGAGACAGTGGGAGCAAATTCAACCTTTCGAGGACATCCGATTTGAATTCTGCGAGGGCATTGCCCGGATTACCATTGACCGACAGCAGGTCTACAATGCGTTTCGTCCGGAGACGAACATGGAGATGCTCGAAGCCATGGACATCGCCAGAGAGCGTCAGGACATTGGCGTCGTGGTGCTCACCGGTGCTGGAGACAAAGCTTTTTGTAGCGGAGGCGACCAAAACGTAAAGGGTTCAGGAGGCTACATTGGTGGGGATGGTGTTCCTCGCCTGAATGTGCTGGATTTGCACAAGAAAATCCGCTCTTTGCCCAAGCCTGTAATCGCAGCGGTCAATGGATATGCCATCGGCGGAGGTCATGTGCTTCACGTGGTCTGCGACCTGACCATCGCCTCAGAAAACGCCATTTTTGGACAAACCGGCCCCAAGGTTGGAAGCTTTGATGCTGGTTTTGGCTCGAGCTATCTCGCCCGCCATGTAGGCCAAAAGAAAGCCCGAGAAATCTGGTTCCTCTGCGAGCAATATTCAGCCAAAGAAGCCGAGGCCATGGGTCTTGTGAACACCGTGGTCCCCCTTGACAAGCTCGAGGAAACCTACGTCAAGTGGTGCAAGACCATCATGAAGCGCTCGCCACTGGCCCTGCGCATGATCAAGCGCGGCCTCAATGCAGAGCTGGATGGACAGGCTGGATTGATGGAGTTCGCCGGTGACGCTACCCTGATGTACTACCTGATGGAGGAAGCGCAAGAGGGCAAGAATGCCTTCCTAGAAAAGCGGGACCCCGACTTCCAGCGGTTCCCTAAGTTCCCTTGAGGAGCATGCTCCGAGACTTTATCCAAGCCGCTCGACTGCGCACCCTGCCTTTGGCCAGCGCCTGTGTGCTCACGGGCGGGGCTTTGGCAGCATCGGCGGGCGTCCCAAAAGAACACTTCAGCCCGCTCTTCGCCGGCTGTCTTTTGACGGTTATTCTGCTGCAAGTGCTGGCCAATTTCGCCAACGACCTTGGCGACTTTGCCAATGGGGCCGACAAGGCAGAAGGCCATGAGCGCAGCGACCGTGCGGTCGCTTCCGGACGCATTTCCGCAAGTCAGATGAAACGCGCTGTGGTCACCACGGCTGTTCTGGCGTTGGCGGTCGGCGTTTCTACAGTTGTGTGGGCTGCGGGAGACCAACTCTTGGCGGTGTTGTTTTGGACCGCCACAGGACTGCTTTCTATCGGCGCTGCATATACCTATACGGCCGGCAGCCGCCCCTACGGATACAGCGGCTTGGGGGACATTAGTGTGCTGACCTTCTTTGGAATCGCAGGGGTTGCCGGAACCGCAGGCCTCATCACGGGCACCTTTGACGCCCTCTGGTTGCTTCCCGCTCTGAGCATCGGCCTGTTTAGTGTGGCGGTGCTCAATCTCAACAATTTAAGAGACCATGTATCCGATGCCGCCACGGGCAAAAACACCCTGGTCGTGCGCATGGGTTTTGACCGCAGCAAGTACTACCATGCCATACTGATGGGCTGCGCATGGGGCGCCCTCCTTGCCTTTTGGGCATTGGACCCCGCCGGTCCTTGGCATGGTAAGCTGTGGTACGGGTTGTTTGGTCTGGTCCATTTCCAGCACTTGGCGTTGGTCTTCCGAACCCAAGAACCGGCTGAACTTGACGGAGAGCTCAAGAAAATCGCATTGAGCACCTTCGCCATTTCCTTGTTTCTCTTTTTAAGCGCGACCGCATGACGGGCTTTGACATCCGCATCGTAGAGCGCACGCTTCAGTTCAAGCAACCCGCCGGCACTTCACGGGGTGTGCTTCATGAGAAGCCGAGCTTTTTTGTAGTGGCACAGGACGTCGAGGAAGATGGACGCATCGGCATTGGTGAATGCAGCTTGATCCCTGGACTGTCGCCTGAAAGTGCGCCGCGGGCGAAAATGGAGCTCAAGAAGTTGGCTGCATCCGGCACGCTCGACCCCAAGGCCATGAGCCTGCAGTATCCCGCCGTCCGGTTCGCGGCCGAAACAGCCCTGATCGACCTATTGAATGAAGGGGACCGCACATTGTTTCCCGGTCCTTTTACAGAAGGAAAGCCGGTGCCGATTAACGGTCTGATTTGGATGGGCGATACCGAAAGTATGGTGGCCCAAGCAGCGGATCTGCTCGAGCGTGGGTTCGACACCCTGAAGCTTAAAGTTGGCGCATTGGACTTCGAGAAAGAAAGGGAATGTCTTCAAGCCATCCGGGCCATCGCCCCTGCCGACAAGGTCACCTTGCGTCTTGATGCCAACGGGGGGCTAGACGATGAGGACATCGCCGTCACATTGCGGAAAATCGAACGCCTAGCGGCTTTTGACATCCACAGCATGGAGCAACCCGTGCGTCCAGGACAATGGAAAAAGATGCAGTCCGTCTGTGCCGATTCTGCCATTCCCATTGCCCTCGATGAAGAATTGATTGGGGTGCACGACACCACGCTGCGCCGCAATATGATGCACGTGATTCAACCGGCCTATGTGATCCTGAAGCCGAGTTTGATCGGTGGTTTGGTCGAGGCCAACCACTGGATTGACCTCGCTGAAGAAGTGGGTGCTCAATGGTGGGCCACCAGCGCATTGGAGAGCAACATTGGACTGAACGCCATTGCACAATGGGCCGCGGACGCCACCCTAGAAGCGCCTGACCCCATCCCCCAAGGGCTGGGCACAGGCAGCCTCTTTACAGACAATGTGCCTTCGCCATTGGTTGTGGAAAATGGCACCCTCCGCATGGAAACGTCGAACACTGCAGGTGACCCTGCTCCCCTCCATTGGGACCTGTCGTCGATTCTTTCATGAGCGGAATTTGGCGCATTACCGCAAAAGGCGGCATTCAACAGCTGCAGGGACATGTGCCGTGGACATCAGGCTTTGATGCCGTCGTAGACCAATGGAACACGGCATGTCCAACGGCCTTGACCTCCGGCAGCACCGGGGTTCCTGTAGCGCACCACTTTTCCATGGAAGCCGTTCAGGCCTCTGCCCAAGCCACAGCCCAGCATTTCCAACTCGACCGCCCATCACCCGAAGTGGTGGAGGCTTGGTCTGCCTTGCCGGCATCCGGAACAGGGGGGCGCATGATGGTATGGCGGGCGCTGGCTTTGGGTTGGAACCTCACGGTCTCCATGCCCTCCGCCACACCTCAAGTCCCTGCCGCTGGCACCCCAAACGGGCGCTACCACTTTGCGGTGGCCACCCCCATGCAAGCGGCGCATTTGATGGCGTCCGGGCAACTCCGGCGGTTTGACATTCTGTTGTTGGGTGGAGCGCCCATTGCGCCAGACCTCGAAGCCGACCTTAAACAGGCCGCAGACGCAGCAGGTTGTCGCATCGAGCATGGATTTGGTATGACAGAAACCTTGACCCATGTGGCCACGCGCACCCTAGGAGAGGACGCGTATGGGGTCTTGCCTGATGTACACATTGACTGTACAGAAGAGGGTGCATTGGTCATCGATGCTCCCCGGCGCGGGGTGCAGGGACTTGTGACCCAAGATGCCGTCGCATTGCTGTCGGATGCCTCACTGGATCCCCAAGGTGACAAGCGCGCCTTTTCTTGGCTGGGCAGGATCGATGATGTCATCAATTCCGGAGGGCTCAAGCTTCATCCCGCCGCGCTCGAAAGGCAGTGGTGTGAAATGTTGGGCGACATACTCCATGAGAGAAGGTGGTTCATCATTGGCCGGCCCGACAACAGCCTCGGCTCTCGCGTCACCCTTGTGGTCGAAGGCGCCATTGATTCCGACTTGGCCCAACAAGCCCTCCAAGCACTGTCTCATGAAGGCAACAAGCGGCCCCGAACCGTAGAATTTCAAGCCGTTTTTAAAGAAACCGCTTCGGGTAAAGTGCGCCGAACCTGAGGCCTTTGCATCTTCGCACCATGACGCTACCCCGCCTCGTATTTGCCACCCGGAACCCGGGGAAGGTCAAGGAAATTGCCCAACTGCTCGACGGACACTTCACGGTAGTGGGCCTGGATGAAATCGGCTGCCACGAAGACGTTCCTGAGACCGCCGACACCATCGCAGGCAACGCCATCCAGAAGGCTGAATACGTGAAACAGCACTACAACGTGGACTGTTTTGCAGATGATACCGGACTGGAAGTGAGTGCATTGAACGGCGCCCCAGGCGTATATACCGCGCGTTATGCGGGGCCAGAAAAGGACGCCAATGCCAACATGGATAAACTCCTTGGCGCCCTTCAAGGCCAACCGGACCGCGGTGCCCGGTTCAAAACCGTCATCGCCCTGACTTCAGATCAAGGGACCCAGACTTTTGAAGGCATTTGCCGCGGCACCATTGCCATGCGACGCAGCGGCGTCGATGGATTTGGGTATGACCCCGTGTTCATGCCCGAAGAAAGCGAGGCCACCTTTGCCGAAATGGAGGCATCCGAAAAGAACCGCATCAGCCACCGAGGGAAAGCCGTTCGGGCCATGGTCGCGAAACTCAAGAACAACGGTTGACAATCATTCATTTTGACCTTCGCGAGACTCACCTTCTGAGCTTAGGTTTGTATATAGTCCGCCCTGTGCGGAGCATAGACTGAGGAAACATCCAGATGAACTACCTCGATTTCGAAGAGCCCATCCGCCAGTTGCGCGAACAGCTCGAACAGGCCCAGAACATCGATGGGCAAGGTCAGGTCGACATGCAAAGCACTGTGGCCGATCTCGAGCTGAAGATTGACACCATCAGCCAGGAGATCTACGCCAATCTGACACCGTGGCAACGGGTTCAGGTTTCGAGGCATCCAGACCGCCCGTACACCCTAGACCACATCGAAGCTCTGACCGAGGGTCGTTTCATGGAACTGCACGGGGACCGCAACTGCAAGGATGACAAGGCCATGGTTGGCGGGTTGGGCATGATCGATGATCTCCCCGTGATGTTTGTCGGCCAGCAAAAAGGAGCCAACACCAAGTTGCGCCAATACCGCAACTTCGGCATGGCCAATCCTGAAGGTTACCGCAAGGCATTGCGCCTGATGAAATTGGCGGAAAAGTTCAACCGCCCAGTCATTTGCCTGATTGACACCCCCGGTGCTTATCCAGGATTGGAGGCCGAGGAACGGGGCCAAGGCGAGGCCATCGCGCGCAACTTGATTGAAATGATGCAACTGCGCGTCCCTGTCATCTGCGTGGTTATTGGTGAAGGGGCATCCGGTGGTGCTTTGGGCATTGGCATTGGCGACCGTGTCCTCATGATGGAACACACTTGGTATTCCGTGATTTCTCCCGAGTCCTGTTCGAGCATCCTCTGGCGCTCTTGGGACCACAAAATGAAAGCTGCGGAAGCCTTGAAGCTCACCGCCGATGACATGCTTGGAAACAAGCTGATTGACGGCATTATTCCGGAACCTCTGGGCGGTGCCCACAACGACCGGGAAGCCGCATTTGGCTCCGTGAAAGACGAAATTTTGAAGCACCTCCGCAAACTCCGTGTGCAGAACCCCGATAAGCGCATTGACGCCCGTATTAGAAAGTTCTCTTCTATGGGGGTCGTTCAAGCCTAATTGGCGTTTATGCAACCCTTACTTTTGCCCGCGATACGATTCATGAAAATGCAGTACCCCCTTCGCCAAACTCTGGCCTTCCTCCTTCCAGCTCTCGCTCTTGTCGTTGCCCTTCCGGGTTGCGGTGGATTGGGTAAAATGGACAAGGCTATCGAAGAATTGAACCTCTCTATGAGCCCCGAACCCCTGATTATGCAGGGTAGCGAGGTCGCATTGAGCCTTTCCGGAACCTTCCCAGAGAAGTACTTCGCCAAAAAAGCCATCATCGAGGCCACGCCGGTTCTCGTTTGGGATGGTGGAGAAGCTGCTTTCGAAACGCAAGGATTCCAAGGTGAAGATGCTGCCGGAAACTACACAGTTGTTCCGTTCAAATCCGCCAAATCTTTTGATTACAGCGCTTCCGTCCCCTACCAAGAAGGCATGGAAGATGGCGCCCGTCTCGAGCTCCGCATCAGCGGCACTATGGGCAGCAAGACCATGGACTTTTCCCCTGTTGTTTTGGGCGACGGTGTGATCACCACCCCCAACTGGGTCCAGTCTGACGACCGCTTTGTGATGGGTAAAGATGACTTCCAACGCGTGTTGTCATACACCCAGACGGCTGAAATCAACTACGACTACAACCGCTCCAACGTGCGGTCCAACGAGTTGCGTGACGACGATATGAAGGAGATGAAAACATTCCTCTCATATGCAGCGGACCACGACAGCGTGATGCTCAAGCGCACGGCAGTGAGTGCTTATGCCTCTCCCGAGGGTGAAATCACCTTGAACGAAGACCTCGCGCTGGAGCGTGCCGAGAGCGCCAACGCCGCTGTAGCCCGGTTGCTTTCACGCAGCAAGATTGAAGTGGAAGAGGGTTTCTACGGCAACAACCCCAAGGGTGAAGACTGGGAAGGCTTCCAGTCTTTGATGCGCGCTTCGGACATCGAAGACAAGGACCTCATCCTCCGCGTTTTGTCCATGTACAATGACAAGAACCGCCGTGAGGAGGAAATCAAGAACATCGCCAAGACTTACAAGGAGATCGAAAAAGAGATCCTGCCTGCCCTGCGCCGTTCGATGATCACCCTCCACTATGACGTGGAAGGCTATTCAGATGAAGAGCTTACAGACCTTGCCATGTCCAACCCGGACACCTTGACTGTAGAGGAGGTTCTTTATGCCGCCACATTGTTCGAATCGAACGAAGACAAGTTGAAGGTGTATGAGGCAGCCAGCCGTGTGCACAGTGGCGATTGGCGCGGTCCCAATAACGAAGGAGTCTGTCTCATGGAAATGGGCAAACTCAATCAAGCTGCTGACCGCTTCATGGCAGCCGATGAGCGAGGCGACAGCCCCATCATCAACAACAACCTGGGTGCGGTGGCCCGCATGAAGGGCAACCTCACCGATGCCAAGCGTATGTTCTCAAGCGCCTCTGGTGCTGGCGATGCGGTCAAGTACAACAAAGCCATCTTGGCCATCCAAGAGGGCAACTACAGCCAAGCCGTATCCAACTTTAGCGGTGAGAACACGGTCAACGCTGCGTTGGCGAAGTTGCTGAACGGTGATGCCAATGGCGCCAAGACCATCTTGAACAATGCCAATGACGACAGCGCTGTTGCCCACTACGTTTTGGCGATTGCCAATGCACGCGTAGGCAACGCGGAAGAGGCCAAGAAGCACCGCGACATGGCCGTCCAAAAGGACGCTGGCCTGTCCGCTAAGGCGAGTGCGGACCTCGAGTTCCGCGACCTCGACTGATATTGAATAGAACCTCATCAAAAAGCCCCGATTGCATGTGCAACCGGGGCTTTTTTGTGTGCAACAGTCACACCCAATGAGGACAGCCCATTACCGCTTTGGGGGAGGCCCCATGGCGCGAAACGCTTGCCAGCAGACCATACCTGCGGCTACCGAGACATTGAGGCTGTGCTTGACGCCAAACTGAGGGATTTCCAGCACCCCATCCACAGCAGCCAATACTTCCGGTGCGCAACCTCGGACTTCATTGCCCAGAACGACAGCCCATTGCTCATTGGCCGCAGGAACCCAATCCTCTAAAGCCGTTGCGCCACTGGCCTGCTCCAGGGCCAGAACCACATATCCTTGGGCCTGAAGGCTGCAGATGGCCTCAACGGTGTGTTCATGGCCACTCCACTCCACGTGATCGGTCGCACCGAGGGCTGTCTTGAGAATGTCGCGGTGTGGTGGTCGCGAGGTGTAGCCACACAGGTCGAGCCCTTGCAACCGAAACGCATCAGCGGTTCTAAAGACCGATCCTACATTNTGGGCACTCCGGATTTGATCCAGTACAAAGCGCAAGGGCATTTTGTCTGATGCCACAAAATCCTCAGCCGACAAACGCGGCAAATCCTTCATGGCTGTCGCCCGGTGGCTTGCCGCCATCAGTATACCCGAATGTGAAAGGGAAGGCGCGCTTGAACGCGGTCCTTGGCCTGCAAATTCACAAATGCCTCCACCTCCATCATGGCCTCTACAGCGTCTGCAGGAACACCCGCTGCCTCCGCAATGGTGGACATCTGGGCCACCCCCGTGAATTCCGAAATAAACTGTTCGAAGGGGTCAATGGGCTCTGGATATTCTACCAAGTCAAAGTTCTTCATTCCCGCCATATCGGCTGCCATTTCGACCGCATCCTGCAGGTTACCCATGCCATCGACAAGGCCGTTTTCCATGGCGTCTTGCCCTGTCCATACGCGGCCACGGGCGATGTCATCCACCGCTTCAACCGTCATGCCCCGCCCTTCGGCCACACGGCCGATGAAAGCGTCATAAATACTCGTCACCGATTCATTCACCGCTTCCAACGCTTTGCCTTGAATGGGCTTGTGCATGGAAGCCGCATCGGCATGATCGTGCAGCTTGACGCCATCAAAATCCAACCCAATACGCTCCTTGAGCAGCTTTCCTGCACTGGGCAGAACTCCGAAGACGCCAATGCTGCCTGTGATGGTGTTGGGCTGCGCCAAAATGTGGTCCGCCGCACAACTGATGTAGTATCCTCCACTCGCAGCGAGATCGCTCATGGAGGCTACAAGTGGCTTTCCTGCTTCCTTCAACAACACGGTTTCACGCCAAATCACATCACTCGCCAAAGCACTTCCTCCAGGAGAGTTGACGCGGAGCACTACCGCGCCGATCTCAGGATCGAGACGTGCCTCACGCAGAGCTCCTGCAATGCGGTCCGATCCGATGGTGGCATCGTCTCCCTCACCGCTTTCAATACCTCCAACGGCAAACACAATGGCCACGGCATTGGCCTCTTCTTCTCCATCGGCCTCCTCTTCCTCCTCATCGCCATCGTCCCCTTCCAAATCTGCTTGCAGGTTTGTGATGAAATCCTCAAAGGAATCGGGATTGTGGTATTGGCTGTATCCCAAAAGCAGCGCGTGGCTGGGCACGTCTTCATCCTCCGCCGCTCCCTTCTCCAAAAGCAACGCGTGCAGTTCATCTTCGTACAGGAGGCCGTCCACGAAACCCAATGCCAATGCATCGGCCGTTAAGCGGAGGCTGAGGTTGTTGATGTGGCCGTCTAATTCATCGATACTCATTCCTCGGGCCGCAGCGATATCACCACCCATCCGCGCCCAAAAGTCTTCGAGCAAGGCCATCAGCTGCTCCTTGTTGGCTTCGCTCAAGTCATTTCTCAAATACGGCTCAACTGCGCTCTTGTAGGTGTTGTCTGGACCGCGCACAACGGTCATTTCTACACCCAGGTCTTCCAACATTCGCTTGTAGAAGGTGGTCTCCATGCCCATTCCACGCATGTCCATTCCACCTTCTGGGTGCAGATAGACCTCGTCTGCCACAGACGACATCCAATAGGCGCCTTGGGTGTAGATCTCGCTCCAGGCGACAATCCACTTTCCCGAAGCTTTGAACTCCGCCAGGGCATCGCGCACCTCCCCCATCATCGAGGGATAGCCCGACACCATGTCGGCTTGAATCAAAATGCCTTCGATCTGATCGTCTTCTGCCGCCCGTTCCATATCGGCCAAGAAGTGGTTGAGTCCCATTTGGGTTTCGGGCTCCATCGAGCCGAATTGAATGGTAAACGGCAACTCCATTCCCCGCTCTGCGAGTGGCGCGTCAAAGGTCAGATGCAGTACTGAGCCTTCCTCGATGTCTCCGCCAAACCCCAAGTTCATTTCTGATCCTTCTCCAACGCCCTCAAGAGCAGAGGTGAGGCCGCCCACAAGAGCACCGACAAAAATGAAGATGAGCAGGGAACCTGCGATGACCATAGCCAGCGTGGAACCAAGAAGACTGGCGAGAAATTGCTTTCCGAAATTCATAAGGTATAGGGGGTATGATGGGCGTCCAGAAGGAGGCACAAAGTTGCATGAAATATGGGGGCTGAGTTGAGAAAATCCGTCAAAGTGCCGGAACGCAGGTCAAAACATGAATTTGAAATTCCAATGACCGGTGATGAGGGCAGACAGGATGAGCAGTCCGAAGGCAGCAAAGAGAACCACCGAAACCACGACAAGCATCCAAAAAATGACACGGGCCAGCCCTTTCAGAAAATGGGGCAAAGTCTCGGAAATGAAACGGTTCCACCATGAGCGGTATCGGCGGGTGACCGTGGGGTTTTCAAATTCATCTTTTGCCTTGAGCAATTGATCTTCAACCGCCTCCTTGATGGCGTCCAATGTGACGGAGTCGCCCTTCATGGCCAATCGGTCACTGGCTGATTTGGCTTTGGGGATGCAGACCCAAAGAATGCCATACACCAGGACACCGATCCCTGAAGCAATGGTGAGGGCGATGAACAGCGCCCGAATCAGAATGGGATCCACACCCACTCTGTGCGCGATTCCAGCACACGCACCTGAAATGACCCTGTCCTCTGGGTCCCGGTATATGCGCCGATTCTGTGGGCCCTTTGAGGACTTAGGCTCGGTGTGCTCATCGTGCACTTCACGAAACTCATTGGGCTCACCCAGTTGTTTGCGCGCCTTCTCCACGTCAGTCAGTGTCACCACAGAACGGTGGGCGTCCGCCATGAATTGGTTGAAGAGCTCAGCGAAGCGGTGCTCTACCTCTTGAAGGACTTCCTCTTCCCCTTCTGTACCCCGCAGCACTTGGGCCAGATCGGACAGGTAAGCGCGGAGCGCCGTGTATGCGGGCAATTCGACGTGAAACAGAAGTCCGCCCAGGGATATGTTGCGTGTATCGACCATGTTAATCAGGCTTGATTGTTTGGGGACAAGGAGTTCACAGAATCCACGAACTGCGTCCATGCTGATTCCAGCTCTGTGAGGACATTTTCGCCTTGCGCCGTCATGCTGTAGTATTTGCGGGGCGGACCTGATGGGCTTTCTGCCCAGCGGTAGTTCAACGTCTCAGCATTCTTCATTCGGGTCAGCAGCGGGTAAATGGTCCCTTCGACAACGAGCAGGTCGACGGCTTGAAGCGCCCCGACGATGTCAGATGTGTATGCTTCTCCCTTGCTGAGGATTCTGAGAATGCAAAGCTCAAGAACCCCCTTGCGCATTTGGGCTGTGGATGCTGCTTCCGCCTTTGTCATGGAGGTGCAATGATACACGCATAGCTTAGTACTGTGCAATACAAAGTACCTTTTTTAACACTATGCTTCATCCGCGGCGCAGCCTGCACTTTTGGACCTCAGAGACCCGAAGTCCAACGGGCCATCCCATCTTTGCGGCGTGCGGATACACATTGCCACCGGGTCCAACCTCGGTAACCGAATGGAACACCTCGACGAGGCCGACCGCCAAATGGGCCAAGCATTGGGCAGTGTGGTGCGCATCTCTCCGACATACAGCACTGCCGCAGTTGGCATGGCTCCGGGGACGCCCGACTTCCTGAACCGCATCACCGAAATCGAGCTCAATTCCCTTTGGCATGACCGTCCCGAACACGTCATGTCGACCCTCCTTAGCATAGAGCAAAACATGGGCCGCAGCCGGTCAAGTCAAGGATACACTTCCCGCCCTATCGACCTGGACATTGTGCTGTGGGGCGAACACATTTTGGACCTGGCCAACCTCAAGGTTCCTCACCCCCGCATGTTGCGCCGTCGGTTTGTGCTGCAACCCTTGGCCGAACTGGTTCCAAAGCAGGTCATCGCAGGAGATGGCCGAACTGTTGCCCAATGCTTGGCTGACCTTCCGGAAGATGTGCCCCAAATTGCGCCTTGGTCATGACCTCCTCTATCCCCTATCGCCACATCGTCATCGAAGGCGGCATCGGCGCCGGCAAAAGCACATTGGCCAAAGCCATTGCGGAGCAGCTGGGCTCGGCCCCTCTCTTGGAGCCCTTTGCCGATAACCCCTTTCTGGAACAGTTCTATCTGGACCCCGAGCGCTACGCCTTTCCTGTAGAGCTCAGCTTTTTGGCACAGCGCTACAAGCAGGTCAAAACCGCCTTGACAGCGCGCACCTTATTCCGCGATGCCTTGGTAGCGGACTACTTGTTTGCCAAAAGTGACCTGTTTGCCAAAATCACCTTGCCCAAAACTGAGTACGCGCTTTTTCGCAACCTCTTCGACGTGATGGCCCAGGGCATGCCCCATCCGGAACTGATCCTGTATTTAAGACCGGGTTCAGAGCGCCAACAGGCCCAGATTGCGGCGCGCGGCCGGTCCTATGAGCAGGACATTGATGTGGATTACCTCGCCCGGCTCGAAAAGGCTTACGAGCGGCACTTTAAGCATGCCCGCGGCAGTCGGGTCATCTGGGTGGATACGTCTGACATCGACTTTGTGGCGCGGCCACAAGACCTCTCCAAAATCATGGCCGTAGCGAGCCAACCTTGGAAAGTCGGGGTACACCAAGTCAAGCCCTGAATCCGGGCTTCACGATTTCCTTGAACAGTGAATCAGGCGTTGACGGTCTTCAACGCTTCGACCATCATGGAACCGATTTGAGCTGGGCTGTCTGTCACGTGGATGCCACACTCGCGCATCACCGCCTTTTTTGCCTCTGCACTCTCCTCTTCTCCGCTGACAATAGCGCCGGCGTGACCCATGGTTCGTCCTTTTGGAGCCGTTACACCGGCAATAAAACCTACCACAGGCTTGGTGCCATTCTCGGCGATCCACCGGGCCGCCTTGACCTCCAAGTCACCTCCGATTTCACCAATCATGATGATGCCGTCCGTGTCGTCGTCGGCCATGAGCAACTGCACCGCCTCTAAAGTGGTGGTGCCGATAATGGGGTCTCCACCAATTCCGATGGCCGTAGACTGTCCCAGTCCCGCCTTGGTGATTTGGTCTACAGCTTCATAGGTCAACGTCCCGCTTTTGGACACAATGCCAATGCGGCCGGGATTGAAAATGAACCCGGGCATGATGCCCACCTTAGCCTCTCCTGCCGTCATGACTCCTGGGCAATTCGGTCCGACCAAGGTGCATCCGGGAAGGGTGTCGAGGTGCGCCTTGACCTTTACCATATCTGCCACGGGAATGCCCTCGGTAATGCAGATGATCACTTTGATTCCAGCATCGGCTGCCTCCAAAATCGCATCGGCTGCAAAAGCCGGTGGCACAAACAAAATGCTCGTGTCCGCTCCTGCCTGTTGCACGGCGTCCTCCACGGTATTGAATACAGGACGGTCAAGGTGGCTCTGCCCCCCCTTTCCTGGCGTAACGCCACCAACTACGTTGGTGCCGTATTCAATCATTTGGCTGGCGTGGAATGTGCCTTCGGAGCCTGTGAATCCTTGGACGATGATGCGGGAATCCTTGTTGACGAGAACGCTCATGAGGTCGGGTAGTCGAAGTAGTGGTAATGGCACGTTGTCGTGCGGTCGCAAAAGTAACGCGGTGCAAGGCTCTTTTGGAAAGGGGCAAGGGCTAATTTGCCCCCATGCCTGCACACCCCCTTGACGGAACCACCATTTGTGCCCTGTCGACCCCACCTGGACGCGGTGGAGTAGCGGTTGTGCGCATCAGTGGACCCCAAGCTTGGCCTGTTGTCGACGCCTTGTGCCGAGGCAAACTCGAAGGATGTCAGCCCGGCCGCGCAGCGCTGAGAATTCTGCACGATGGTGAGAAGCCCCTCGATGAAGCCCTGCTNCTCCCTTTCCGCGGCCCTAAGAGCTTTACTGGGGANGACATTGTAGAATGCCACATTCACGGCAGCCCTTTCATTGCTCAACGGTTGATGGAGTGTTTGGTCGATGCCGGTTGTCGCCCGGCGCTGCCCGGAGAATTCACCCAGCGCGCCTTTTTGCACGGCAAAAGAGACCTTGCCCAAGCCGAGGCCATTGGCGACCTCATTGATGCCGAACATGCCGGTGCCCATCAGTTGGCCATCCAGCAACTCGGTGGCGGTTTTAGCGATGAAATCAATGCCTTTCGCCAGGCCCTGATCGAATACGCGGCCCTGATGGAATTGGAACTTGACTTTGGCGAGGAAGACGTGGAGTTTGTGGACCGCGATGGTTATCGGAAACATGTAACAAGCTTGCTCGATCGCATTGCGCAGTTGCTCAGTGGCTTCTCCACGGGACGTGCGATTGCCGAAGGGGTGCCTGTGGCCATCCTCGGTGCGCCAAACCGGGGCAAATCCACCTTACTCAACGCCCTCCTCCGAGAAGACAGGGCCATTGTTTCAGATACTCCTGGAACGACCCGGGATACGCTGGAGGAAGTGCTCACCTTGGAAGGCATCCGGTTTCGTTTTATCGATACCGCAGGGCTGCGGGACACCACAGATGACATCGAGGCCGAAGGGATTCGGCGCGCATGGGCCAAGGCGGCCTCGGCCCGGTTCGTTTTGTACCTGGTCGACGCACGGGACCTCGCCGATGCGGAGGGCCGTGAGGCGACAACCAGAGAAATCCAAGACGCCGCCGCCCGACTCAGCGAAGCGGCCATCGGTTTGGGCGAGCCCGTGGGTGTCATTTTGGTACTGGTCAATAAAACCGACCTGGCTCCTGCGCCCTCCAACTGGCATCCCGAAGGTGCTGAAGAGGTATTGGCCATCAGTGCCGAGGAGCGCATCGGTTTGGACGATCTGGAAAAAAGGCTGGGTCGAGACTACCGAAGTGCCCTGGCTGAAGACCGCATCCTCGTGACCAACCTTCGCCACCGCGAAGCCCTGCAGCGCACCCGAGATGCGCTTCAGAAAGCGTTAGAAGGGCTTGACGCCGGCTTGAGCGGCGACTTACTCGCCGTCGACCACAAAGAAGCGCTCGAACAATTGGGGCGCATCACCGGAGCGGTCACCCCAGATGATCTGCTCGATCACATTTTCGGCAACTTCTGCATCGGCAAGTGAACCTACCCCTTGCCAGTGGGGTTGCTTAGGTATGTTCTCGCTTTTTGTACGTCCTCTCCTCGCTGTGGCATTGCTCGCCCCGGCTTGTGTCAACCCCGAATCTTCTATGTCTTCACTGCTTGACTTTGGCAAAAACGACCTCTCGAATTGGCGCGGGCTCAATGATGATGTCATGGGAGGCCGCTCACGTTGCACTGTGAAATACAGCAAAGCCACCCTGTCGTGGGAAGGCACCGTCTCTCTAGAAAACAATGGCGGATTCAGTTCGGTGCGGTCCACTTGGGAAGAACGCGACCTCTCTGCTTTCGAAGCCGTCACCCTGCGCTGCAGAACCACCACTGGAGCCCCAGATGACTTCACCTTGACCATGGAGGTTTCAGAGAAGTGGTGGATGCCTTATTGGAAGACCAACTTTGACGTACAGCCCGAATGGACCGAAATCACCATTCCATTTTCGAAGCTCAAAAAGAGCAGTGCCATGACCGGAGAACTCCCCAAACTTTGGACATGGGGTGACTTGTCTGCCATACTGCGCATGGGCTTTATGAAGTACGACGGCCAAGCCGGAGACTTTGGACTTGAAGTGGATTGGATGCGCTTTTCTGGCGCCGCAGAAGTCAGAAACTGAGGTTAAAACCTCCGGTAATGGTGCGGGGCATTCCCGGCCGCAAACCTGCAGGTCGGGCCGATGCGATGTAGACCGCATCGGTCACATTTCGGGCAGCCAACTCTAAGGCAAAACCATTGAGCAGCGTGCAACGGGCTGTCAGGTCCAAGACTTGACTGTCGCCCACTGTGAACACCTGGGAAAGTGGGGCCTGTCCGGCCTCGGTTCGCATGCCCTCCGTGCTTCGAAATGCAGCGTCTACAGACCATGCCGAACGCGCCCAACCCAGCCTTACCGCCCCTTGATGCCGCGCCAAATATGGCAACGCATCTCCAGCCTCAACCATTCCCCAAGCCTCATAATCGCTTTCGAAAGAATTGGTAAACCGACCATCTGTATAGGTATAGGTCACACCAAATTCAAACCGGTGGCCCTCCTCGGGGCGCACCCCATTTGTAATGTTGGTCATGGCCTCGATCCCGAATACACGGGTCGCTCCGCCATTGAAGACCATGCCGTCTCCCGTTCCGCCACTTGACGCAAAATCTGAGCCTTGTAGGTTGCGACCAAAATGGCCAAATCCCACCACGGTGGCCTCCGCTTTTGGCTTCAACCAACGCATGCCCACCTCATGGCTCCATGAGAATTCCGGCTTTACAGATTCAGCGCTTCCCGGGGGCAAAAAGCCGCGGTGCACTCCACCAAACATGCTCCATGTCGGCCCCAGGTTTTTCTGGAAGCCCACGCCTGGTAACCAGGCCGTTGTCGTGTTGCGCCGCATCACGAGACTGGACCCTGTCCGTTCTATATCAGCAGTGCCATAATCGTCTCTCTGGGCAAGAATGTGCTCTACGCGCAAACCTGGAATAAAGGACCACCCCCTTTTGGCCCACCTTCCGCGCACGAAGCCCGCTGCCGCTCGGCTCCATTCAATGCGGTTCGATTCTGAACCCGGAACACCGAGATCAGGTGCCACCAGCTGACCAGCCACCATATCCCAGTGGTCGGTCCACTGAAAGCGGTCCATATCATCTTGATGAACACGCAGCGACCCTTCGAATCGCTGCCAGCCTGTGCCCGTTCCTGTCCAACTCAACCGGGTTTCCGCACCGCGAGCTGTGTAAGCACGGTTGTTGGCCTTTAATCGAACAGCACCCGCTGCCCCATCCCTAAAGACCTCCAGCGCATCGGATTGTGCATTCGAAAATCCTTCAGCATCATCTGCAAGCAGAGATGACAACGAAACATAATCACCGGAGATGCCAGCCGCTTTGTCGGCCTTGTACCAATTGCGGTCAAACCTTGTGGCATAAGCGCGGTTCGTCCATCGCCATCCGCTGCCCAAATCCATCACGTGGGTCAGGGATGCCTGTGCCTGCTGAGCTTCCATGAGGTCCCGACGGCTTCCGGCATACCTCCTGTATGGCGTCTGGGCAAAATCACGCTCTGTCAAACCGGCATAGGTCTCATGGCTTTCTTCACCGACCCGCCCCAACTTGAGTTCAATGCGTTGGTCAAAGCGGGCGTCTTGGGCACTGCGCCAGCGCAGCTTACCGAGCAGATCCAGTTTCGAAAAGCCTGTTTGACCGCCACCATCGAGCACTTTGAACCCGTTGCTGCCCGACTGCAAGGCTTCGATCAACCATCCAATGCGTCCTGAACCATCTCCTACGTGCACATGAAGACGCCCCGTACCAAACTGTCCCATTCGACCATCAACACGTCCCGACAAATCTGAAGGAATGGGGGTACTGATGAGGTTGATGGCTCCCCCCACCGTGTTGGGACCATGCGCAATTTGAGAAGCCCCCTTCATCACTTCAATGCCATTCATACGACCCACAGAAGGGAAGTAGTAGGCACTGGGTGCGGTATAAGGCGCAGGTGCGATGGGAATGCCATCTTCCAAAACAGAAATCCTACTGCTCCGCTCTGATCCACTTCCGCGCAAACCAATATTGGGGCGCAAACCAAAACCATCCTCCTCTTGGATATAGACTCCTGGAACCGTTCGCAATGCCCTGTGGATGTCCACGTCTCCCTGGCGGCGAAGGGTTTTGGCCGACAAAACGGTAACCGCACCGGGCACGCCCATTGGACGCCCCCCTGTTAGGGACACCGCCTCTACAAGGGCTTGAGGCAAATCAAGCACGGCTTCCTCCAACCGCAGTGCCCCACCCTGCTTCAGATCGGATGAGGAAACCCAGCGATCCGTGAACCCCAAGCAGCGCAACTTCCAAACCACATTGTGGCCAAGGGCTGAGGTATCGGACAATAGGATTCTGCCCTCGGCATTTGTAACGTGACCTGTGCCGTTCTCGGAGATCAAGGCCACACCTGGAATGCCCCGACCATCGGCATCTACGATGTGCAGCTCTTGCTGGCCTATCGACAGGGTGGACCATACAAGGCCCAGGCACACACTGAAGAGGGAAATGTTATTTGGACGCATTCTAAATAGCGCCGCAAACTTGGNCTTAAAGCGCGGTTTATGCCCTCCCCTTTTTGTGGTATTTCAACCCCCTATTTTTCAAAATTGGATGGGNGTCAATCCACATTGGGATTGCCCATATACTTCTTTACAAAGCTCAAACGCACGACAGAATCAGGCAGGTATACCATTTCCAGGTCAAAGCTGTTGAGCATGCATTGGCCGTACGTTTCCGTGCCCAATTCAAACTCGTCATAGGTGGATTCATGGACGTACGCTTCAGAGTAGCCAACAGCTCCTATTTCTTCTAAAATCCAGCCGTGGCTGGCCACGTTAACCACCTCCCAATTGCACAACGCGGACTCAAATGGAGGATACACATTGTAGCCACTCAACAAGTGGGTCAAGTCTGCCGATCCTACAGCTAAATCATTGGGCCAACTGAGGTTCATGGGGTGAGGCCCTACGTGACCGTATGCCCCCAAGAAGGTGATCAAAACTTCTATGTTGCCCGTGTATTGGACATGCGTTTCGCCCGGCACGAATACGGTCTTTTTTAAAAGCAGATAAGAATCTGCTGGAAGACAATCGCACAACTCAACGCCAACGGCTGCGCCATCTGCGGTTTGCCCAGAAAGGCTATTTGAGTGACACAGCAGCAATGCGGTCACAAGCAGGCAAAAGCGAAGCATGACTTGAGTTCAGTATAATTTAGCGCTTGGAGCCCGCATTTCCTCGGCGCTGACAAAGTATTCAGGTCTGATTCGCATAACCCCCCTTCGGAAAGCAATAGAATGTTGAACCTTCGCCCCTTCCTTTCCCATTTGCCTTTGTTATTCATGGCTTCATCAGCCGTTGGCCAAATGCCCGTCCCGAAAGTAGAGACGGCTGTCATGGCCCGTGACGAAAACCCGCTGGATACGATCGAGACCTTTAAAGGGACACTTGGTTTGAATTTGAGCCAAACGGCATTGACCAATTGGGCCGGTGGTGGTGAAAGCTCCGTGGCATTCACTGCACTGTGCAACCTCTCAGAACACCGAGAGCGAGGTCACCGCAGCTCAAGTTGGGGCTTTGACGCCGCACTTGGCCTCCTCCGCCAACAAGGTGGCTGGCGCAAAACCGATGACCGATTGATCCTCACTGGCCAATGGAACACCGCCATGCAACGCGCCTTGAAAGACTCGAGGTTGTCCATGTTGATCGACGCGCGCACCCAAATTCTCCCTGGCTACAACCTGGTCGACGGACTGCCCGACAAAAATCACAAGATCTCTGACTTCTTATCTCCAGGCTACCTCGTCGCTGCCGCTGGTTTGGCGCCCAAACCAGGAAAAAACAGCAAGATTTTCATTGCCCCTTTTACCGCCAAGCTCACGGTCCTGATGGACGATACGCTGTCGGCAGCTGGAGCATTCGGTGTAGAAGCCGGTCAACACTCTAGGCTAGAGCTCGGAGGTTACATCCGTTGGAACATGACCGCGTCACTGATGGAGAACATCAAATGGACCCATCAAATCGACCTGTTTTCCAACTATCTCAACAAGCCGGGGAACATCGACGTGAACTGGACTGGACTATTGGAACTGAAGGTCAATGAGGCCTTGAGGACCACCATCAGCATGCACCTCATTTATGACGACGATGTGGTCCTGGAGAAAGAGGCTGCGCGGACAGAAGTCAACGATCAGGGTGTCGTCACCAGCATTCCCGCTGTGTTGGGACCGGGCACACAGTTCAAGGAAGTCCTCTCCATCGGGGTCTCTTACACTTTATGAACCTGCAACCGCCCGCGGAATCTTGGGGACCTTAATTTCGCATGCATGAAAATCATGGTTTTCCCTGGGCAAGGCGCCCAATTCTCGGGCATGGGTCAAGATCTTTTCGATGCCCATGCCTTTGCCCGTGACCGCTTTGCGCAAGCCGCTGACGTTCTTGGGTTCGACATTGCCGAGGTCATGTTCTCTGGATCCGATGAGGATCTAAAGCAAACAAAAGTGACCCAGCCCGCTATTTTTCTGCACTCCGTTATCCTCGCAGAAGGAATGGGTGCAGCATTTGACCCGGCTTTTGTGGCAGGGCATAGTTTGGGCGAGTTCAGTGCGCTGGTAGCTGCTGGAGGACTGGACTTCGCAGAAGGGTTAAAACTGGTCAGCGAAAGGGCCTTGGCCATGCAAGGTGCCTGTGAACAAACGCCGTCTACGATGGCCGCGATTTTGGGACTTGAAGACCATGTTGTGGAGCAGGCCTGCTCTGAAACGGATGGCATTGTGGTGCCCGCCAATTACAATTGTCCTGGACAGTTGGTCATTTCTGGTGAAGTGCCGGCTGTTGAGGCGGCATGCGAAACGTTGAAAGAAGCTGGAGCGCGGCGTGCGTTGATGTTGCCTGTTGGTGGCGCGTTTCATTCGCCGCTCATGGAGCCCGCTCGCGAGCGATTGGCCCTCGCTCTGGAATCTGCAGCGATTCAGCGCCCCAAGTGCCCCGTGGTCCAAAACGTGAACGCTACGCCAGAATCCGACCCCGAGGTCATTCGACAAAATCTCATTGCCCAATTGACCGCGCCCGTGCGCTGGACCCAAACCATGGAGTGGTTTGTAGCAGAAGGGGTCAAAGAAGTGGTGGAAGTCGGCCCAGGAAAAGTGCTTCAAGGGCTTTTCAAAAAGGTGGACCGCAGCTTGCCTACTGCGTCTGCCGCCGTGGTTTAAGCCTCGGCTTTGCTCCCCTCTACGTAGGAGAACAGATTGGTGTAGTCGGTCTCAATGGCTGCCAACCGCATCTGTAAATCGCGGTTCTCAACGGACAGGCGGTCTCGTTCTGCGCGCAACTGAGAGATGGTGTGCTTGAGCGTCACAAAATCGCGGGCCAACTCTCGGCGCATAGCCTGCACTTCAGAATTATCCGGGAGTTCCATGTTCAACGGGCTCGGGGTTACGTGGCCTTTTGAAATGGTGTCCACTCCCCCGATGGAATTAACTGCTGTGGACTCCTGCGTTGGCATGTCTTTCGTGCTCATGAGGTCAAGCTACAAGACCACTGACCCGACGCTCCACAAGAAATCCGAAGTTTATCAAAGGTTCATTTTTAATGAAATCCGATTTAAGACCTCTTTCCCATCAAAAGTGGCGGAATCAGGGCCAGTGAAGTCAATAAAGCCCCGGCTGCGGCCATGTAGTACAATTCCGGTAATCGGGCCACGTCACCTTCAAAGTGCATCCCGGACCCCACAGCACCGATTCCGATCCCAATTTCAAGGGCCATGAGCATGGTTCCCAAAGCCAAGGCGATTCGGCCTGGCTGGGCAAGATCCGCGGTCCAGGCAAACACAGTGGGCATATTGATTCCAATGCTCGCTCCGTACACCAATCCTCCTATGGTCGCCACCGTCTTGGTCTCTGCTGCACCGAGCAAGGCCATCCCAACAAACAACAATATGGTTCCCGCCAACATCATCGGAATCCGACCATAACGGTCACTCATTCTCCCGGCAATGAAGCGCATGGAAATGGAGCTGACCACGATGATGGTATTGAACGAGCCTTTGTAGACATACCCCAAGTGATCCACGAAGTCTGGTGTAATGGTCAGATACACGCCAAAGGCCAATGCGATCGGCAAGAGGACGACAGCAGCTGGCCAAGCTTGTGGGTCAATCAGAGGTCCTTTGAAGGGGTTGAGATCAGCCGCCCGAACAGCGCGCGCGCCGGGCAGCGTCTCCTCCAACGGCCAAGTAAACAGGAGGCTGACAATGCCCAATACAGCAGAGGCCAAGAACATCCATTCTATGCCCCATTCTACGGTGAGCCAACTCCCCAATGCAGGTCCCGAAGCCATGCCCGCGTTGCCCGCAACGCCCAAGTATCCCAATGCCTCCCCCCTTCTGTTCTTGGGGATGCGGTCGGTCAACATGGCACTCGTACCCGTTGGCCTGAATCCGGTCGATAGCCCATGAAAGAACCTCAACGCCAAAAATGCCACGATGCTGGTCGCCACAATGTAACCGAAGCCCGCCACCGCCGTTACGGCCGACCCAATGAGCATCACCTTTCTGCGTCCAGCCTTGTCTGCAATGCGCCCGCTCAAAAAGCGGGACAGAAAAGCGGCTAAGGCGAACATACCTACAATGCCTCCGAGATACTGTTCACCCCCCATTTGGGCCAAGTGAGCCGGCAGTTCGGGCAAGAGCATGCCAAAGCTGGCCATGAACAGCACCGTTCCGCCGCACAGCAAGTAAAAAGCACGGTCATAGACCTTGCCCTCGGGCTCAATAGGCCGCGCCGATAAAGGTGTTGAGGAGGGGGATGCGTCCATGGTTGTGGGCTCCCTTTTGGTGCAGGTTCATGGGCAGCTGTACAAAAGAACCTCACAACCCCTCTCCGATGTTTCCCAAATGCAGAAAAGGTGGCAACTTTCCCTTTTCGATGAAGTCACCTTCTCTGCCCGCCTATCCCACCAAAGTCCTGCTCGCGTGGACAGAAGCCATTTCCGGCCAAGAGCCTTTGCGCGATTGGCTCATGGGATCTGCTTACCCTGAGCTGGGGGTGTTTTGCCACGCATTGCACAACGAGCCCACTTCTAGGGCTTGGTTGCGGCACCATGGCCACGACTTCTTAATGGCCTTGATCGAGGGAGCAGAAGGCGAAAAAACAGCCGTCGAATGGCTCCGACAGCAAGGCGGCGAGACCTTAGCGGACATGGCTCTGATTGCGGACAATGACGAAGAGGCCCTCGCACGGCTGATGAAGGGCGATCCTGACGTCAATGGCATCTGGGTGCAAATCGCGTTGCGCTTGCGCTACGTGAAAAACGGCATTGAGGAGTCCAACAATGATGTTCACCGCATCGACCCCAACTGACGCCATGCCTGTAAACACCGTATTCAGTTGGTTTATCCGCAAACGCCTTCACCAAATTGAGCTGTTCAGGAAATACCCCAAAGAGGTCCAAGACGAAGTGTTTCGCGATCACATCGCCGCCCTTTCCCAAACGCGTTTTGGCCGGGAGCACGGGGTGACGCCCCAGATGGATCTGGCCGCATACAGGCAAAGCGTGCCCGTGCGCGATTACAATGGAGTCAAACCGTGGCTCGAAGCAGCGCGGAATGGGGAGCCTGACGTGATGTGGCCGGGAGCTGTCAAGTGGAACGCCAAGTCTTCCGGGACCACCACCGACCGGAGCAAATTCATTCCCGTCACCGAGGACGCCCTCGAGAAATGCCACTATAAGGGCGGCAAGGACCTGCTGGCCATGTACGTCGATGCCGTCCCCAAGGCCAGACTGTACGGTGGAAGACACTTGATTGTCGGAGGCACCGGCCGGGCCGAAGAAGCAGACAACGGCGTCCTCACGGGCGACCTGAGCGCCATCATCATCAACAACCTGCCCTGGTGGTGTGAATTTCGTCGCACTCCGGCGCGCTCCATTGCTTTGATGGCTTCTTGGGAAGAGAAGATTGAACGCATGGCCGAGACCACCATCGATCAAGATGTGCGCATCATCGCCGGTGTACCGAGCTGGACCCAGGTCTTGTTGGAGCGCATTTTAGAACGCACAGGGAAGTCCCACTTGGGCGAGGTGTGGCCACATTTACAGCTCTACATGCATGGCGGCGTTTCTTTTGCNCCATACCGAGGCGCCTTTGACCGGATGATGCCTTCGGGCATTCACTACATCGAGACCTACAATGCGAGCGAAGGCTTCTTTGGCATCCAAGACCAACTCGGGGCCGACGATATGCTACTGATGCTGGACTACGGCATTCACTACGAGTTCATCCCCTTTGCCCCAGGAGACGATATTTTGGAGCAGCCCCATGCCGAGACGCTGGGCCTAGATGCGGTCGGGTTGAACCGCGACTACGCCATGGTCATCTCTACCAATGGCGGCTTGCACCGTTACCTTCTGGGAGACCTCGTCCGTTTTACATCCCTGACCCCGTTCCGCATCCGCGTGAGCGGGAGGACCCAATCCTACCTCAACCTTGCGGGCGAGGAGCTGATGGTGGGTGATGCCAATGCGGCATTGGCGCAAACCAGTCGGGAGTTTGGCATGGAGATTCGGGACTGGACCGCTTGTGCCCGACCCGCTACGGATGGGTCGCTTGGACGCCATCATTGGGTCATCGAACCTGGCAAAAGCACCACCAACTCACCCGACGCCCCCCTTTTCGCGGCTGCTCTTGACCGCCATTTGCGGAACCTTAATTCAGACTACGATGCCAAGCGAACGGGTGATTTAGTGCTCCTTGTCCCCTTCGTAGAGTGGGTTTCAACAGGAGCATTCGAAAACCTGTTGAAACAGAAAGGAAAACTGGGCGGACAACACAAGGTTCCGCGGTTGTCTATGAGTCCACAGTGGGTTGAGGAGGTGTCCTCCAAGAAAATTGACCCTTCGGAGACGCATCCGACGCCTATCCGATTGTAGGAAGCCTTGGCTCCCCCTACCTTGCCCATCCCAAACGCACGAACATGCACCTCGCGATCGCAGGCAACATCGGCTCCGGCAAAACAACCCTCACCCGGCTCCTCGCTCAGCACTACAAGATTACTCCGCACTATGAAAGTGTGGACGACAATCCGTACCTGAACGACTTCTACAAGGACATGCAACGGTGGTCATTCAACCTTCAAATCCACTTCTTGACGTCGCGCTTCGGACAGCTGCACGCCCTGAAATCCAGTGGACATGACATGGTACAGGACCGCACCATCTATGAGGACGCTTACATCTTCGCACCGAATCTGCAGTCCATGGGGCTCATGACTTCGCGTGACCACGAAAACTTCCTCAAGTTGTTTGAGCTCATGGAGAATTTCGTGACCCCGCCGGACTTGCTCATCTACCTCCGCAGCAGCGTAGGTAACCTGGTCGAGAAAATCCAAAAGCGTGGCCGTGAATACGAGGAGTCCATTCGTCTGGACTACCTCAATCGACTCAACGAGCGCTACGAGGCGTGGATTTCTACTTACACCAAGGGAAAGGTCTTGGTGATCAACGTGGACCACATTGACTTTGAGAACAATCCCGAAGAGCTGGGCGACATCATCACCCGGGTGGACGCCGAATTGAACGGCTTGTTCTGAGATCAATCCAACAAGCACCCAACGAAAAACGGCCCTTCTGGGGCCGTTTTTCGTTTCGAGCACATGAACCCTGCTGCCTCAGTTGCCCTTCCGCAGACTCATGTCCTCCACCAAAGCCATCTGAAGTACGACTTCATCTGAGATCATGTCGTCTCCGAGATTGTCGAAGAAGGTGCCGCTGCCATACCGGACGTCAAAATCAGCCCGGTTGAACGTCATCCCCACTGTTGCGACGACGGGGTCAGATGAGCTAAAGCTGAGTGTTCCGGAAACCGGCTGAGTGATGCCCTTGATATTGAGCTTGCCATCCAGTATCAGGCCTCCACGTCCATCGGCCTTTCCAGACTCTAGCGCAAAACTGGCCGTGGGGTGATTCGCCACATCAAAGAAGTCTTCGCTCCGGAGGTGTTCGGCAAGGTTCCGAGCAGCAAGACCTTCCTGAGAAGTGGGTTTAATCGCGTTCATTTCGACCACAACATTCCCCGACACCAACTGGCTGTTCTGAATGGAAAGGATGCACGAGCGCACAGAAATGGTTCCCGTTTCAGTCATTCCCAACTTCTGGCCTTTCCACTGCACTACGGTCACCTTGGGGTCCATCGTGTATTGACCATCCCCTGGCAGCTTGTCTATGGCACTTACACCGTCAACTTCTCCATCTCCACACTTGCGCAAGGCCTCGAGAAAATTGACGTCACGTTTTGACTCTCGGCAAAATCTGAGCTGGCCGCGGCTCAACCCCTTTTCAAAACAATCACAAGGATTCTCTAAGGCTTCAAGTGCCACCTCAACGCCTTCCGCCCCTTCCTCGGACACTGCAGTGCCTTCCTTGGATGGCTCACCGTCGGTAGCACAACCCACGAGCAATGTGGCGAAAAACAAAGCCGTTAATCCCGCACCTGAGAAGCCGCGCCCCTTCATACCTCTTCGAATGAGACGTTGGACATCGTCAACCCCTGTTCAGGAGCTGGAGCTTCAATGGCTCCATGGTCATGTCCCTCGTGATCATCGGTACCATGTCCTCCCAAGATGGGGGCAATGACGAGGCCAATCAAGCAGGTCAACTTAATGAGGATGTTCATGGAAGGACCAGAAGTATCCTTGAAGGGATCACCCACGGTGTCGCCGGTAACGGCGGCCTTGTGAGCGTCGCTTCCCTTGAAGGTCATCTCTCCGTCAATCTCAACACCCGCCTCAAATGACTTCTTGGCATTGTCCCAAGCACCACCCGCATTGTTTTGGAAGATGGCCCAAAGCACACCGCTTACGGTGACACCCGCCATGTAGCCACCGAGGGTCTCAGCTGCCCACGCAGGGTCGGCACCAAACAGCAATGGCACCAAACCAATGACCAGCGGGAACGCAATGGTCATTGCACCGGGGAGCATCATCTCCTTGAGCGCCGCTTGGGTGGAAATGTCCACGCACTTGCCGTATTCTGGAGTACCGGTTCCTTCCAGGATTCCAGGGATCTCCTTGAACTGACGGCGCACTTCTTGCACCATTTCCATCGCCGCTTTGCCCACTGAGTTCATGGCCAAGGCCGAGAACACCACAGGAATCATACCCCCAATGAAGAGGGCCGCGAGAACGTTGGCCTTAAAAATGTTGATGCCGTCGATGCCGGTGAACTCCACATAGGCGGCGAACAGAGCGAGGGCGGTCAGTGCCGCAGAGGCGATGGCAAAGCCTTTACCGATGGCAGCAGTGGTGTTGCCAACGGAGTCGAGGATGTCTGTGCGCTCACGCACCTCCTCGGGGAGTTCGCTCATCTCAGCAATGCCACCAGCATTGTCCGCGATGGGACCGAAAGCGTCGATGGCCAGCTGCATGGCCGTTGTGGCCATCATGGAGCACGCTGCAAGCGCCACACCATAGAAACCTGCAAACTCATAGGAAATGAAGATCGCCGCAGCGAACAACAGGATGGGTCCGAAGGTGGAGATCATTCCCGTAGCAAGACCAGCGATGATGTTGGTGGCTGCTCCGGTAGAAGACTTCTGGACGATTCCGAGCACAGGACCTTTTCCGAGGCCCGTATAGTATTCCGTCATGTATGAAATGGCGGCACCCACTACAAGGCCAACGATCACAGAGTAGAAGACGTTGATGCTGCTGAATGTGCGGGTTCCTTCACCGAAGAAATCCATCATCAACGTTTCGGGCAACATGTTCGAGATCAAGAAGTAACAGGCGATGGCCGTCAGGATAATGGAACCCCAGTTTCCGCGGTTCAAAGCGGCCTGAACTTCAGGCTCCTTAGCGCCATCCTTCACGCGGATGACGAGCGAACCCAAGATGGAAAAGACGATGCCTAAGGCAGAAATAATCAGAGGCAACAGGATGGTGGACATGCCACCAAAATTGTCGGTGATGTTGCCGCCCATGTCTTTGATGACATAGTTGCCCAACACCATCGCTGCGAGTACCGTAGCCACATAGGAACCAAAGAGGTCCGCACCCATTCCGGCAACGTCGCCTACGTTGTCACCCACGTTGTCGGCGATGGTAGCGGGGTTGCGGGGGTCGTCTTCTGGAATGCCGGCTTCAACCTTTCCAACAAGGTCCGCACCAACGTCAGCAGCTTTGGTGTAGATGCCGCCACCCACACGGGCAAACAGTGCAATAGACTCTGCTCCCAAAGAGAAGCCTGCGAGGGCTTCCAAGATCACCGTCATGTTCTCCACACCTTGCCACTGCCCCTCTGCAAAGAAGTTCAGCAAGAGGATGAACAGCACGCCCAGGCCAAAAACAGCCAAGCCTGCCACACCAAGGCCCATGACCATGCCCCCGGTGAAGGAGACTTTCAATGCTTGTGCGAGGCTTGTGCGCGCCGCTTGAGTGGTCCGAACGTTGGCTTCAGTAGCAATGCGCATACCGATGTTTCCTGCGAGTGCAGAAAAAACAGCACCAATCAAGAAAGCCACAACAATCAACCAATGCGTGGTGGGTACCAAAAAGGAAACCAAACCCAATAAGGCTCCAGCCACTACAACGAAAATGGCCAGAATGCGGTACTCCGCACTCAGGAATGCGAGCGCACCTTCATGGATGTGCTTTGCGATTTCGGCCATACGCGGTTCGCCCGTGCTCTGAGAACGCACCCAACGGGCTTGAACGAACATGTAAATGAGGCCTACGATGGCCAAGGCGGGCACGAGGTAAAGGATCGTGTCTAGCATGTAGAAAAATTGATGCCGTGATTTCGGCAGGTTCAGGTGTTTCGGAGCGCGAATGTAATATTCATTCTTACGCGACGTAGTTGACTTCCTTCACAGAACGCACGATATCCGCGACCTGTGGCAGGGCTTCCTCAATCAAGGAAGTGGAGAAAGCAAAAGGAGTATCGGATTGACAAATGCGGCGAATGGGGGCATCGAGGTAATCAAAAGCGTGCCGCTGGACACGGTAACTGACTTCAGATGCAATGGAAGCCACGGGGAAGCTTTCCTCAACAATCACCAAGCGTCCAGTCTTTTTGACGCTCTCCACAATGGTGTCCAAGTCCAAGGGACGAATTGTCCTGAGGTCGATGATCTCTACATCGATGCCTTCTTTCACCAATTCATCTGCAGCCTCATGGACCGTCTTCAGGATTTTTCCGAAGCTCACGATGGTGCAATCGGAACCGGCCCTGCGGATGTTGGCTTTGCCGATGGGCACGAGAAATTCGCCTTCGGGAATTTCGCCCTTGTCACCGTACATCTTCTCAGACTCCATCACCAGTACAGGATCTTCGTCGCGGATGGCCGCCTTGAGCAGACCTTTGGCCTCGTAGGGCGTAAAAGGAGTGACCACCTTCAATCCCGGCATACTGGCGTAGAGGCTTTCGTAGGCTTGGCTGTGGGTGGCGCCCAACTGACCTGCCTGTCCATTGGGACCACGGAATACCATGGGGCAGCTGAATTGACCACCGCTCATCTGCAGCATTTTGCTGGCGTGGTTGATGATTTGGTCACTGGCCAAAACTGCGAAGTTCCAGGTCATGTACTCCACGATGGGACGCAGGCCGTTCATGGCCGCTCCTACGGCGATGGCGCTAAACCCAAGCTCTGCAATGGGCGTGTCGATGACGCGTTCAGGACCGAACTCTTCGAGCATCCCCTTGGATGCTTTGTAGGCACCGTTGTATTCGGCCACTTCTTCGCCAAGCAGGAATACGCGGTCATCCCGCCGCATTTCTTCGCTCATGGCCTCGCACACCGCTTCACGGAATTGGATCGTACGCATGTTAATCAGCTGTTTCTTTTCAGGGGCGCAAAGTTACGGCTTGAAAAGCATGTACGAACCCCTTTCGAATTGGCAGTGCATCCGGGATTAACTTCGCGTCCTCGAAGGTTGCTTTTTACAACCTCACATTTACCGCAAAAGGCATGGAATTTCTAGTCTGCATCAGTAAAGCCCCGGACACCACAACGCGCATTGCGTTTACAGATGGGGATACCCGTTTCAATGAAGAGGGGGTCCAATTCATCGTCAATCCTTACGACGAATGGTACGCGCTTGTCAGGGCGCTTGAAATCGTAGAAGCCCAAGGAGGAAAGGTGGTCATCGCTGCTGTGGGTGGTGCTGACTGCGATCCCATACTGCGCAAGGCGTTGGCCATCGGTGCCCACGAGGCCGTGCGCATTGACGTTCAACCACAAGATGCCACGCAAGTCGCCGCTGAAATTGCAGCCTATGCCAAAGGCCAAACTTTCGACGCCATTTTGTGTGGCAAGGAGACCATTGACCACAACAGCAGTGCCGTCCCCGCCATGCTCGCCGAACACCTCGACGTCCCCTGTATCGCCTTGGCAACGTCGTTGGATTATGTCGATGGCAAAGCGGTTATGACCCGCGAAACAGCCAATGGCATCGAGAAAATTTCTGTCCATGGCCCCCTCGTTCTGAGTGCCGCCAAAGGCATGGCAGAACAGCGCATCCCTAACATGCGCGGCATCATGGCCGCCCGCACCAAGCCTCTGCAGGTGTTGGCTGCCCAAGGGGCTGCACCAGGGACGAGCATCCAACGCTTTGCGCTTCCCGCCGAAAAGGCCGGCGTGAAGTTGGTCGATGCCGAAAACCCGGCCGAACTCGTGCGCCTTCTCCGTGAGGAGGCCAAAGTCATCTGAATCCTGAAAGCGAAGAAATCATGAACTGCATCGCATTCATTCAAACAAAAGGAGGTCAAGCCACCAAGGCCAGCCTCGAAGCTGCTGGATTTGCCGTCGGAATCGGCCAAACCGTAGCCGTAGTATCGGGAGAACTCAACGGAGACGGCGGCCTTGGTGCCGTCGGAATCACCCGCGTCTTACAAGGGGCAGGCGATTTGGATGACAGCCAGCTTGGCCGCCTCGTATCCGCTGCAGCCGACCAAGAAGGAGCCACTGTTGTAGTCTGTGCACAAGACCACCTCGGCAAGGCCATTGCGGGCCGCGTTGCTGTGCGCCTCGGTGCTGGACTCATTGCTGGTGTGACCGTCGCCCCTGAAGGCGAGAGCTATACCCGTAACGTATTCAGTGGAAAAGCCAGTGCGCAGATCACAGGCTCCACGGACAGGTTGGTCATCACCACCACCCCCAATGCCATTGGCATGCCGGCGGCTTCAGACGGAACAGCTTCTGTAGAAGCCTTCAACACTGATCTCGGCGAACGCAAAGTGAACATCCTCGAAGCCGCCGCTCCCAGCACTGGAGGCCGGGCCCCGCTGCCCGAAGCCGAGCTGGTCGTCTCGGCTGGTCGCGGCATGAAAGGGCCGGAGAACTGGGGCCTCATTGAGGACCTTGCCGACGCGGTAGGAGCGACGACCGCTTGCTCCCGTCCGGTATCCGACATTGGGTGGCGCCCCCACCACGAACACGTCGGTCAGACTGGTATTGCCATTCGCCCCAACCTCTACATTGCCATTGGCATTTCTGGTGCAATCCAGCACCTCGCAGGTGTCAACGGATCCAAGGTAATTGTTGTGATCAACAAGGACCCCGAAGCCCCGTTTTTCAAGGCTGCAGACTACGGAATCGTGGGCGATGCGTTTGATGTGGTGCCTAAACTGACGGAAGCGTTTAAGGCGCTCTGATTGAATCGACTACCTTGACGGCGACCGCATTTCAGTCATGAAAAAATCACTGCTTTCAATATTCGATATCAGGCCGAGTGGCGCTACAACAGGCGCTTACAACTTGGTGCTCGAAGAAGTGGAGGGCAAGCGCAAGCTGCCCATTGTGATCGGCATGCACGAAGCACAGTCCATCGCCATCAAGATGGAAAACATGACGCCCAGTCGGCCTTTGACCCACGACCTCTTTAGCAGCCTCTGTCAATCCTTTGACATTGAACTCAAAGAGGTGGTCATCTATGACTTGGTCGAGGGCATTTTCTTTGCCCGCTTGGTCTGTGGCAATGGTGAAAATGAAGAAACCATTGATGCCCGTACTTCCGATGCTGTGGCACTGGCGGTGCGCTTTGGTTGCCCCATTTTTTGCGTAGAAAAGGTGCTCAAAACTGCGGGCATTCCTCCCGAAGGAGAAGAGGAGGTGAAACCCATGCCCGAGGAGAATCCAGAGGATCCTTTTGGACTGGAGGACCCTGTGGAACCAAAAGAGAATTTCAGCGCCCTCAAATTGAAGGAACTGCAAGAGGAATTGGACCTTGCCATTGAGCAAGAAGACTATGAACGGGCAGGCAAGCTGCGCGACGAAATTGAACGCCGAAACAGCAAATAATGCGGGCTATTCTGGGAATTCTCGTCTTCACGGCACTCATGTGGCTGTTCTCCTCAGCCCGTAAATCTGTCGCTTGGCGCACCATATTGGGGGCGCTCGCCCTTCAATTTGTGATGGCGTTCCTCGTGCTCAAAGTGCCCTTCATCAATTCGGCATTTCGGTGGGTAGCCGAAACGTTTGTACAAGTCATCGGATACACCTGGAAGGGCACGGACTTTCTGTTGGGGCGGTTCTCCGATGGCCAAGTGGGCCCTTACCTCGAGAATTTTGCATTTAGAATCCTAGCCACCATTGTGTTTTTCAGTGCATTGAGTGCGTTACTCCATCACCTCGGCATTCTGGCCTTTTTCATTCGCGGCTTTGCTTGGATCATGCGATACACCCTGCGGCTGACGGGCAGGGAAAGCCTCTCGGTTGCGGGCAACGTCTTCCTTGGACAAACGGAAAGCCCCTTGTTAATCCGCCCCTACCTCGACCAGATGAGCCGCTCCGAACTCATGTTGGTGATGACGGGCGGAATGGCCACTATTGCCGGTTCGGTGTTCGCGGCTTATGTCGGCATCCTCGGGGGAACCGACCCGGAGACGCAAGCTTACTTCGCGACCCACCTGTTGACCGCTTCGCTCATTTCCGCTCCAGCGTCGGTAGCAGCGGCAAAACTGCTCGTTCCGGAAACGGAACCCCAGGTGGCCGGCAACGCTCAAATCGTCAAATCGAGCGCATCCAATTTTCTTGAAGCCATCACCAACGGAACCCGCGACGGTCTTTCCCTGGCCGCCAACGTGGGGGTGATGTTGCTGGTCTTTACCGCCTTTGTCTACATGTTCAACGACCTACTTGGATGGGTCGGAGGCTTGACTGGACTCAACCCCATCCTCGCCGCTAACACCTCCTTTGAATCCCTCAGCATGGAATGCATTCTGGGATACATCGGTGCCCCCATTGCTTGGTTGGTAGGCGTGTCGTCTGATGACATTGTACTGGTGGGCCAACTGCTGGGTGAAAAGACCGTGATCAACGAGTTCTATGCCTACGAAACGCTCGGAAAGATCAAGAGTGGAATGAGCGAAAGGAGTGTGCTCATCTCTACCTATATCCTGTGTGGATTTGCCAATTTCGCTTCCATCGGCATCCAGGTCGGCGGCATCGGTGTACTCGCCCCTTCGCGGCGCGGTGAATTGGCCCGTCTTGGGTTCCGCGCCCTCATCGCAGGTACTGCGGCATGCCTGCTCACAGCATGCGTGATCTCCATCATGCACCCTTGAACGGGCCGGGCCTCGAAAGCCCCTTGTATCTTTGCGCCATGAAAGTCGGCATCATCATGGGCAGCAAAAGTGACTTGCCCGTTCTAGAGCAAGCCGCAGAGATCCTCACGGAACTCGGCGTACAACACGAGATGACCGTTGTAAGTGCGCACCGCACACCCGACCGAATGGTAGAGTATGCGCGGTCCGCACGAGACAGAGGAATCGGTGTGATTGTAGCAGGAGCAGGAGGTGCAGCCCACCTTCCCGGCATGGTCGCATCGCTGACCAGCCTTCCCGTGGTGGGTGTCCCCGTGAAAAGCAGCAACAGCATTGACGGTTGGGACAGCATTTTGAGCATCCTTCAAATGCCCTCCGGGATTCCAGTGGCCACCGTCGCTTTGGATGGTGGACGAAACGCAGGCCTTTTGGCCGCGCGCATCCTGTCAGCGGGCAATGTGGCGCTTACCGAGCGCCTCGATGCCTATGCAGAAGCGCTGCGGGACAAGGTGATGGACTCGGTGGACGCCGTGGAAACAAAAGGGCGCCGGATTCAACAGGGATGAGCCAAGGCCGCACCATGAGGACGCTGAACCCGTCCGAATCCCCGATCAAGGAGCGCTACGCCATGCTGGTGGGCACAGTCGCCCCTCGGCCCATTGCATTGGCCAGCACAGTAGACGCTGAAGGACGCCGCAATCTGGCCCCGTTCAGCTACTTCAATGTTTTCTCCATTGACCCGCCCGTCATGGTGGTCGGCCCTACCCTGAGGGGACGTGACGGCACGGTAAAGGACACCCTGGCCAACGCCCGCCACAACATGGAAATTGTGGTCAACTTGGTGNACCATGACATGGTACAAGGCGCTTCGTTGAGCAGCAGCGACTATCCGGCCGATGTGGACGAATTCGCCAAGGCAGGATTTACCCCAGCGGCCTCCGAAGTCGTCGCGCCTCCGAGGGTAGCAGAAGCTCCTGTAGCGTTTGAATGCAAAGTGAGCCAGATCGTAGAGTTGGGCCAGGGACCCGGCGCAGGACACATGCTGGTCTGTGAGGTACTCCGCGTACACATCGCTGAGGACGTATTGGACGCCCATGGCAAACCAGAAGCCCACGCATTGGACCTGGTCGGCAGATGTGGGGGCAACTATTACGTTCGGGCTTCAGGTGACGCCCTTTTTGAACTTCCCAAGCCTCTGGTGGGCGGCCTCGGAATCGGAGTCGATGCGATTCCAGCGGACATCAAGAATGCAGGCATGCTCTCGGCAAACCAGCTGGCTCTGCTCGGTTCGGTGCATGCCTTGCCCGATGAGACCGATGTGAATGAGCACAAACTGCTCGAGCTGTCCGACCTGTTCATGGAACATGAAGACGACGCAGCTGCATTGGAAAAAGCCTTGTTTGAAGAGGCCGGACGGCGGCTTGAACAGTCCGATGTGGACGGGGCGTGGATGACCTTGCTCGCGTACAACCCAGGTTGACGCTCGGAGGTGCGATATTCGCACTATGAGTTATGAGATGAAAGGGACCGTGAAGCGTCTGTTCGACGTTTGGAAGTCCGAAACGAGCGAGTTCTACAAGCGAGAGTTTGTTGTGACCACTGCAGAGCAGTACCCCTCCGACGTGAAATTCTCCGCCCTGAAGGAGAAGTCCGACCAACTGGGTCAAATCAAAGAAGGCGACCAAGTATTGGTCAAATTCGATGTGCGCGGCCGTGAGTACAACGACCGCTACTATGTGGATTTGAACGCCTGGCGTGTAGAGAAAATGGGCGCTGAGGCTCCAGCTGGAGGCGAAGGCGGACAGCCACAGCCAGCAGAAGCTACAGCTGACATTCCTGCAGCACCCGCGTTCAACCCAGGAGCACCGGCTGCTTCGGACGACGACCTCCCATTCTGAGGAAAGCCGCATGAACGCGGCTTCCAAAGCACAGCCTCAAGCGGACCGTTTCGCTTGGGTTCCATCACCGCTCGCCATCGCCCTCGGCCTTACCGCCGTTACAGCGGTGGCGGCGTTGGTTTTGGGTGCTGACCCAGAAACCGTCGCCACCTCCTGGCGAGAAGGACTCTGGAACAGGCCCCTATTGGTGTTCGCGTTTCAAGCGGCCTTCATGCTTGTCCTGGGCCATGCCCTTGCACTGACACCGGCTGTTGACCGCATCATTGGGAAAGCCGTCAAATTCGCTGGCACAACCAATGCCCGTTCCGCAGCAACCGTGGCTGTGGTCGCCTGTCTGGCTGGTTGGATCAACTGGGGACTGGGCCTGATCGTTGGCGCGGTACTGGCAAGAAAGGTTGGCGAGCGCGCCAAAGCGCAAGGACTGCCCATCCACTATGGCCTCATCGGCGCAGCTGGTTACAGCGGCCTCATGGTGTGGCACGGTGGCCTGAGTGGGTCTGCCCCCATCAAAGTGGCCGAACAAGGTCACTTTGCAGACCTCGCAGCCATTGCTGGAATTCCTGCCAGCGCCTTGCCGGACGCGCTGCCATTGGGACTCACCGTATTCTCTGCCCACAACTTCATGATCACGGGCGCACTGATCGTGAGCATCGCTTTCACTGCTTATTGGTTGGGACGAAAGTTGGACCGAAGTGGGCTGCCCGGCCCAAGCCTGCCACCTATCGTCGCGCCTTCCAGCAAAGGCAGGCTGGCCCTTCCCTTGCGCATTCTGCCTGCCTTATTCGGCATTATCCTGCTGGTCCTGTCTGTCCGCACGGCCTTTTTACACCCCGATGCAGGGCGACTGGGTTTTATCGATCCAGACTGGACCAACCAAGCCTTACTGGGTCTCGCTTTCCTCCTTCACGGCAGCTTGAAACGCTTCCTCCACGCCATCGACGCTGCCATCGGTGGGACCTCCGGCATCCTGATTCAGTTCCCCCTCTACTTTGGAATCATGGGCATCATGTCGGGAACCGGGCTCGTTGAAGCCCTTTCTATGGCCATGGTCCGCCTGTCGACGCCACAGACATTCGAATTGTGGACGGTGCTTTCCGCCGGCATCGTCAATGTTTTCGTTCCGAGTGGCGGCGGACAATGGGCGGTCCAAGGGCCGCTCTTGATCCGCGCCGCGCTCGATCTCGGCGTTCCCCTCGACCGCACCATCCTGGCCATGGCGTATGGTGACGAGCTCACCAATATGCTGCAGCCGTTTTGGGCACTCCCCTTGCTCGGCATCACTGGATTGGCCGCCAAAGACATCCTGCCGTTTACGGTCCGATTCTTGGCCGCAGGCCTTCTGGTTTGCCTCACCCTGACTGTTATTATCTGAGGAACAGACGGATATGAGTCTTCTCATCTGAAAAGTTGAGGATTCTCAGCCTACCACCATTGTGGTTCTTATAAACTGAGTGGAGCAGTACAACCCGGTGCTTGCTCTTCACCCTTCATTGCCCTCTGTCATGCAGCTACATTTATCACCCATCGGTAGAAATAATATTTCTAATTCGCTCATAACGTGTACTTTGAGTAGTAACCAAAGCCTTGCACTCATGTATCATCACGACTTGAGAAGTGTTTGTAAACACGTTCTAGCTCTCGCCTTATGCTTGACTTCTGTCATCAGTTGGAGTCAATTGCACGACGTTTTAATCGAGCCCTCCAATGCATTGTATTCATCCACCTGCGAAATATCTGATGGGTCTGAAGACATGCTGGTGGCGTCGACAATCGACGATGAAAGTCCCGAAAACCAAGTCCGTATTACCCGTGTTCATCCCGACGGCACCTTGGACTGGGAATGGGACTATATCCGCGGAGGCGGATGGCGTGCTTCTCATGTTCTGGCTGTGGGCGATGATCTTGGTGTACTGATTGGTGTCAGTGGCCTTGACACCATTGGAACCCCTGTTCATTCCATCGTCATGGCCTTTGACATCATTTCAGGCGCCACGGTCGGAATGGCCGAAATCGAGGAAAATACAGCTGCATCGGCCAAAGGTCTTGTGATCACACATGGCATCATGGGTGCGGGAAACCTCATTCTCACAGGATGGCTGGGCGGTTCTACCGGTGTTCAACTCGATGAGCAACGGGTCTCTGTCATGATGGAATTGGAAGTGCCGGATGGCACTCAATCTATCCTCACTCCAAACTGGATTCATGCCCTGAATACAAATGGACCGTTTGATGGGCCCGACTACGATATGGGTGGACATGTGGTTGAAATCCCAGGGCAGGGATACTTCATGTCTGGATCTGCTAACGCCGCCTTTGAAAACGCCCAAGCATCAGGCTTCCACCAAGCTCCATTGGCCTCGCTCGTCAGCTATGACGGAACAGAGGTCTGGTCCAAAGTGGTGCCCTACTGGTACCCCGGAGAAGGCAATGACAATCAACCCTTCGTCCCAATGAACCAGCGCCATGCGGTGGGATCATGTGCCGCCTTTATTAGCACAGCTGGTGACAACAACCCCAACCAAAACAACATTGTCCAAACTGTGAATTGGGTGCGAAACCGCGGCCTTTCCACACTGAAATACAGCATGGATGGCAGCATCATCGAGGCACGGGGGTTGCATTTGGATGGGGCTTATACGTTCCTCACGTCCGAGACCAGTTTAAAGGGCTACTCTATGTACCGCACCTTAAATGGGAACAGCCCCACGGAAGTCACCATTGCGGGCTACGTGAACGACCCAGAATACCTCGATAGCGACCCTTCCACCAATCCCAAAGACCGAGTGCCTTTCCTTTTGACGGTGGATGTCGACGGAACCAATACAGCCAGCTATCTGGTCGGACACACCATCTATGCAGGCAGCCCCAGCACAAACTATGGGGATGACATAGGCATACATGCTGCAAACAGCCAAATGGGACAACAGCCCATCATCTTCCACCCCGAAATGATGGACCTCAGAGAAACCGCGCTGGGCTATGGCTTGATTGGACACCGCCGTACCCACTTCAACCCTGTGGTATTTGACCCGTCCATCATCCACGTAAACAGCGCTGGTGCGGATGCTTTTTCAAGCCTCACAGGTTGCGAGGATTTCACACATCCCATGACTTTAGAATTTCCAGCCATTGACCCTTTCACCCCCTTTCATGAGGACATCAGCCTGATTGCGTTTCCCCATGATGTATCCATCAATGAAATCAATACTGTACCCACGCCTTGCGATGAATACTTCAATTGCGATGTGTCGTTGAACGTGAGCATCACCACAGATACCTGCAACCATTACATCTTGACCGCCTCCAATCTGGGATCGACTCCCATGTCTCAACTCGAACTCTACTTTGACCGAGGTTTGGATGGTGTCTTGGAGCAATCCGGAATCGCCGACGGATCGGATGGATCAGGGAACCCCAGCTACAGTGACACCTATCCCAGCGGAGNGCTTACTCAGGTGCGGGTTGTTCTCATATGTCAAGGTGTTGAATATGCTCAAGTGATCAACATCACGCCCGACTGTCCGGACGACGGTGATTGCACCCCAGACAACAACCTGAATGTCGCCCTGACGCAGCTGACAACGGACATTTGTAGCATTGAGTATACCCTCTTCGGGACCGTGACTCCTGTGGCTGGAGCCTCCATATCCTGGACGCTGAATGGCACGTCGGTCCCCGCAGCGGACGACCAGTGGTCCTTCGCATTTAATGAGGCCATCGAGAACACATCGGAGGTATACGCGGATGGCAGCTATTCAGGCGAATTGTGCGCAACCGTTGTCTGTCCAGATGGAGCCACAAACACCGTCTGTATCCCATTTGACTTCTTGCTGGAGTCTCCAATCGGTATGGATATGTGGCTATACTGTGGCGAAGGCTGTTGGGGGGGTATGACCGGCACACGAGCGGCCATCACTTTCGACATGGCCCTTTTCGATCTCGAAGAAGCCGATTACGATGCTGAAGTCTGCTTCAGCGATGGCACAACCATGCCACTTAATCTGAACATACCGACGTCCATCATCAAGTGCTTCTCGGGATTCACATTTTTCCGAAAAGCCTGCCTCAAAATTTATGAGGAGGGCGACTTAGCACTTGGCGGAGACCCTTGCTACGAAACCTGCGACAGCGAATCATGTATCGCCATTGAACCCATTCCCTTCGAATTGGCAGAAGCGCTGATCCCTGACTTGTCCATCCACCAGGCTACGTGCTCTATCGAAGCGGATGATTTGCCCGGATCCATCGAATCCAAGACGCAAGTGATGATCTTCAATTCGGCTTTCCCTGGTGGAGATGATGCCGCCGCATTTATTTCCGCCTTCCTCGATGGTGAGGACTTCGCGAATCAGGCCTCCTTCCAAACCAGTGGAACTTCCCATGGAAGCTACTCAGCCGCTGCGTGTGGTTATGTGCTTGACGCGCCATTAACCCACGCCATCAATTACTGCGAAGACGACACGACAGGCCCCTTGTATTGGCAGGCCGCTGCGCTCGCAGCGGGTCCCAACGCCATCATGGTCGGGGGACTTCCCCAAATACAATTGGTCTCAGCCTTCATCCCCGGCGACACCTACATCCCCGGCGACACCTACATCCCCGGCGATACTTATATACCCGGCGACACCTACATCCCCTCCGGCTCATCCAACGACCCCGATGGACTGGACGTCAACTTCGCTGACCTCATCCCAATCGATCCCAGCCTTCCGGGCATCGGATACAACACATGGGACTTCACAAATTCCATAGCAGGAAGCGCCTCTGCGGGTGGGGACAACATCCTCACCACCTCCGCGGATGACTGCGTCAACCAGTATTGCACAGGATATTGCTTCCTCGACGCTCCAGCGGGATCATATTACGACAACGGGATCCTCGGCGCCGCCGTCTTAACCCTGAACGGAAACACCTCCATCCCGATCACGGAAACCGGCCAGGTCTGTCCAGAGCATTACCATTACCTCACCGCGGTGACCCTCGAGGTTTTCAATACCGCTCCGCTCTTTGAGGAGGAGGAAGAATTCCCCATGAGTGAATGGACGCCCAACGACGAAAGCGAGGAAGAGTTCCCCATGAGCGAGTGGACGCCGTTCACTTTCGTAGGTACAAGCCTCCTCACAGATGCGGTTCTGCAATCCACCACAACAGGGGCCTCAACAGAAGAGTTGGCCATCGACTACTTCGACGCCTTTGGTGACGGTTCTGGTCCATGGAGTGTGACAGATACCGATGGCAATGTGGTGGCAACTGGTGCTATGCCCACCGGAACAACCTCCAGCAGCGATGTGCTGGCATTGCCCCCTGGAAGCTATTCATTCACTTGGTCTGCTGACTGTTACAGTAGCTATGACAATTCAGGACTACAGGTCAGTCTTGATGGCGTTGTACTGTTGGATTTCACCCCGGGTACCATTACCCCAGGAGACATCTCGATCGACATCAACATACCTGGCATTATCATCGTCCCCCCTGTCTCCTATGTGGACACCACATGCGATGCGGTCTTCACCCATGACCTCATGGCTCCAGGCATGCTCCCTCCGAGCTCACCGGGCACCTACATCGCAAGTGAGGACAACATCCAACTCGGGTTCGAGATGTTCTTTGACGGCTTTGGTGCGACCTATGGATCAGCATCAGTGACTTCAGCCCTTCCGACGGTAGGATCGGGCCAGGTGCTCACGACGAGCAACATCCTCGCTGTTTACGACATGTCGGCTTTTCCAAACGTGAACGAAGTCAGCTTTGTGTTCTTCGACGGGGCAGGAATCGAAAACCTTCAGGTCAACGGATACTCTTTGCTCACTGGTGAACTCGAAACCATGCCTGCAGCCGTTGCACCTGGCGTGACCATGTCAGTTACCACCTCGGCCTACCCCGGCTACCAGACCGGCACGGTGGTGCTGACCGGAAACGTTCAAAAGCTTGAGATCGGCGGACAACAGTTCTTTGTAGACCACATCTGCGTGAAGCACGACGGCACGGTCATCCAGACGCCCAATACGGGAGGATGCACGGCCACGTGCGACATCTTTACCGGGTTTGACCTGCTCACGGCTGGAGACCGCTACGGCGATCCAACTGAGGGTGCGACAATCAACGTGGCCCCAGGCACTCAAGCGACCACGAGTGACGGTGTACCCATCTACCTCGAGCCGCTTCACGACTTTGGCTCAACTTACTACAACTACATGGCCGTGGATGCCCACTATGGCGGATGGGGTACGGGCATGTCACTGTGGACCAACAACATTACCGCCCAGTTCGACATACAGTCCGTCATCGACGAGACCGATACAGTCTGCATTGAATTCCGCGATGAAGGCGGATTCGAGAACCTGTGGGTCAATGGAGCCGCACCGGCTATAAGTCCGAACGGTTACGGCGGCCTGGCCGTCTTCAACGGCGCCGTCATTGGCGGAGTGCAGGTGCAGGTCAGCGGTGCCAACGTGGGCTTTGCTTTCGAGGGCACCATCACCCTGATCGGAGACGTGGACAAGCTCTCCATCGGCGGACAGGAGCTCTGGCTCGACAACCTGTGCATCAGTGGCAACGATGGGGGCACCGCGCCGGATCTGACCAATGTTGAGGAGGACGAATTCCTTGATGGCATTGCATACAACCTCATTTCCTTGAGTGGCGACGGATGTCAGTCTATACTGACTGTAGACTTAGGCATCTGGGAAGGCCAAGTGGACTCATTGAGCATTGGCTTGATGGATGAGGATGGAAACCTCAGCGGTGAAGCACAGGCGATTGGCCCCGGGCAATTCCTTTTGACCGGATCGAGCACCTCCCCTCTTTCCATCAGTTTGGCTGTGTTTGTTCTGGAATTGCTGCCTGTTTTGGTGGTGGATCTTCCCGACATCGACATTCCAGACTGCCCCATTGATGTACCGTGCATAGCTGTGGCTGGCTTCTTTGCCAACGACATCGGAAACTGCACAGCCCAAATTCAATACACAGGCACACCCGGCATGCAACAGTGGACCGTGGATGGCGCTCCCATTATGGGAGGCAACACCTTCACCATTCCCATTGTGGAACCGGGGCAGCTCGTTTGTGTCACGGTCACCGACCCCAATGACCCCACCTGCACAGATACGTTTTGTGCAACGGTTCTGGTCAATTGTGGTGGAGACAATCAAGCCGACAGTTGCGATGTCGAATTCACACATGAATTCATGGCATTGGGAGACGTTTCCACACCTGGACCCAATGCGGTCATCGCCACAGAGGACAACATTGACCTGTCAATGGATGTCATCACTTACGCCACTTCTGGCACCAACTTTGGCACCGCGACCGTTCAACCGGCGCAACCCGAAGCGGGCGACGGTCAAGTTCTGTGGTTGAACAACATCATGGCTGTTTACGATCTATCAGCGTTGGGAACGGTGGAACAAGTCAGGTTTGAGTTCCTTGATTACGGCGGTCAAGAGAACCTGAGAATCAATGGCAATCTCTTGGTGGACGACATCGACAACATGGCTGGTGTCCTCGGTGGAATCAACGTCGTGGTCAATTACAACAGCTCCCCTGGGTTCATCTACGGCGAAGTCATCATTACAGGAAATGTTCAGGAACTGGGCGTGGCAGGACAAGAGTTCTACATCGACAACGTGTGCGTGATCACCGACGAATCGGCATGTGTGGATACCGATGGAGACGGCATTTGCGACTCGGACGAAAACAGTGGTTGCACCGACCCCGCTGCAGACAACTACGATCCGAACGCCACCGATGACGATGGCACATGCCAGAACAACGACAATGGAGGTGACACCACAGAGGTCATCATCAATTCCGCATCCGCATGTCCAAGCAACTGCGATGAACTGGTCGACTTTGAAAGCCAAATGCTGGGTTCCTCATGGGGTGACCCCACGGCTGGGCCTGTGTTCCCATTGTTGCCGGGTGATTTCATGTTCAATGAAAACGGCATCGATATGTTCATCGACCGGTTAAACAACATGATTTACGGTCCGACCTATCACATGAACATCATCACTGCATCGCCTTGGCCTGCTTTTGGTGTCGGGCATGTGATGCACACAAACAATGCGACGGTCACCTTTGACTTGGATTCCATCCCGACGGACTCCGTGTGCCTGGACATCTTGGACCTTGGCGGGTTTGAGTTCCTCGAAGTGAACGGGGTGCCATTTAGCTCAATAAACGGCTACGGCCAATTGACTTCTGCTCCCATGAATATGGGCGGTGTTCAAGTACAAATACAGGGCAATCCTATCATCACCACAACTTCTACCGGCCCGCAGGTTACGGGGTTCAATGGCCGCCTTGTGCTGCACGGAAACGTAGACAAGCTCGAGATTGGTGGACAGGAATTCTGGATCGACAACCTCTGCATCAGCGAAGGAACTTTGGTGGCTCCCGCAGTCCCCGGCTGCACCTACGAGGGTGCCGAGAATTATGACCCGAACGCCGATGACGATGATGGCAGCTGCATTCTGCCGGCGATAAACCCCTGCCCATCTGACATCGATGCTGATGGCATCACGGACACGCAAGACTTGCTTTTGCTGCTCGGTAGCTTCAGCCTTACCTGCGATGAGTGATCCGAATACATAGAATTGAAAAAAGGGGGCTTCGGCCCCCTTTTCTTTTTTAGAAAAAGTCACCGCTCCAGATGACGGCGGTCACTCCTCCTGTCCCTTGGTGGTCCTACCTCTGCTTCATGCAATGCGCCCAACAACAAAGGCACCTACCACCCATCAACACCCTTTCACCATGAACAGCCGCAATCACCTCCCCGCCAGCTCCAAAACCGGGGTTTTCCTGAACTTCGAGCCCGCCCAAAAGTTGGCAACCGGGTCCAAAGACCTCCCAAAGGGCAACCCGGTTCAACGGGTCCCTTGCAGCCAATGCAAGATGTGTACATGCGGGCGCACATGAGGATAGGGTAAGGGTCCAACCGAGGCGTACCTTTGGCGGCCATGTCTCCCGACCCTTCGACCTTTCACACCTGGACATTGCCCAACGGGCTGCGGTGTGTGCACCTTGAGGACGGACGCAACGTTGGACACTGCGGCTTGCTGATTGAAGCCGGCTCACGCGATGAGCTCGCGGGAGAAAATGGTCTGGCCCACTTTATAGAGCACTCGCTATTCAAAGGGACGACCAAGAGGCGCACCTTCCACATCCTGAACCGACTCGACAGTGTCGGGGCCGAGCTCAACGCTTACACCTCCAAGGAGGAGACTTGGATTACGGCATCGTTTCTGTCGGAGCACTTGGAGCGGTCAGTGGAGCTGATCGCCGACATCGCCTTTCATTCCACCTTTCCTGAAAAGGAAATCGCCAAGGAACGCGACGTCATCATCGATGAGATCCATGCTTGGCGGGACAACCCTGGCGACGCCATATTCGATGAATTCCAATCCATCCTGTACCCTGACCATGCGCTGGGCGCCAACATACTCGGCGACGAGAAGTCGGTGGGAGGGTTTGGCCGCGAAGATGTTTTGCGGTTTATCGAGCGCCAATACCGCAACGACCGACTGGTCTTTAGCTCCGTCGGGCCCATGCCCCCGAAGAAGGTCAAGCGCTTGACGGAGAAGTACCTGTCTGATCGTCAGACCGCTTCGTCGCAACACGCGCGCATTGCCCCGGAAGGCTACACGCCCCAGCGCATCGAAGGAGAGAACGCCGTCCATCAGGTACACGCTGTGATTGGGGCACCTGGATACGGCATGGGCGACCCGAAGCGGACAGCGCTGATGCTGCTGTCCAACCACCTTGGTGGGCCGGGCATGAATGCACGATTGAGCCTCAACATCCGCGAACGGTACGGCATCTGCTACAACATTGAGAGTAGCTTTTTTCCTTATGCGGATACCGGTGAATTCACCGTCTACTTTGGCACCGATGTCAAGACTTTTGCCCGCGCCGAAAGGCTCGTGATGAAAGAGCTCCGCGACGCCCGCGAGAAACGGCTTGGCGTGGTGACCCTGAAGCAGGCCAAGCAGCAGCTCATTGGGCAAATTGGGCTGGGTGCGGACAGCGGGGCCGGCTGGATGTCGACCATGGGCAAGAGCATGATGCTATACGACCGGGTCCGGCCGTTGGAGGAGGCCTTCCACGCCATCGAGTCGGTCACCGCCGACGACGTGCTGGAGGTAGCCAACGAGGTCCTCGACCCCGACCGCCTCAGCACCCTCGTGTACTTTCCACCGAAGGGCTAAACCGCGACCGCGCAACGCCAGAATTTTTGTTGTGGTCGCAGCCGCCATGCCTCGAAGTGCGTCAAGTGGCAATCGACGCCGTACTTTGAGCCTATGTTGACTCACTTGAACCGCTGGGCGGTCATCCTGGCCACCCTTGCTTTGTGCCAGTCCTCCATGGGGCAAACCACAGAGTTGCTCGACGTACGCCAAGACACCCAGATCCAAGGTCTGGCCAATACCCTGGGCATACCGAATGGCGTTCTGCCACTTGACTTTAGCGTAGCCAAGTACCGCGTCACTTACCCCATGCCTTACCTCGGACAGACTTTTGACGTGACCGCTGCGATGTTTGTTCCAGTGGACAGCGAAGGCAATACGGTGACTTGCGCTTTACCCACCCACACCTATATGCACGGCACGATTTTCCTGAGGGAGGCCGGGCCGTCTTACGCGGGATTCGAAGGGGAGCTGGGCTACCTCATGGCCGCCGGTGGAACCGTGACTTTGATGCCAGACTACTTGGGCCTGGGCGGAAGCGAAGACGTACTGCACCCCTATGTGCATGCCGAATCCGAAGCAGAATCCGGCATGTCATTGCTCTCAGCGGTTGTGGCGCTTCAGGACGGGCTTGGCTTCAGCTTGAATGGCCAACACTTCGTGAGCGGTTATTCCCAAGGCGGGCATGCCGCCATGGCCATGGCCAAGCGCATGCAAGAAGATCCAGATGCTGGATTTCCTTTGGCGGCCGCGGCCCCTATGAGCGGCCCCTACGATATGTCGGGAACCCAATTGCCCATGGGAATGGCGCAAGAGGAATATTCCAACCCGGCCTACTTGGCCTACACATTGCTTGCTTGGCAGCAGACCTATGGCAACCTCTTCGTGGACCTTTCCGAAATTTTTCAGGAACCCTTTGCCAGCGGATTGCCCGCCATGTTTGACGGGGAGACCCCTGTCGAAATGATCAACGACTACCTCGCGGGCCCGACCGCAGACATTGTACAGCCCGGCGCACTTGAAGGACTCATGGCCGAAGGCCATCCTTTCTTTTTGGCTGCTCAGGACAACGACCTCTATGAATGGATACCAGAAAGCCCGGTCCAGATGTACTACTGCACGCTCGATGAGCAGGTGTTTTATGAAAACGCGCTGGTCGCCGAAGCGTGGATGAACGACAACGGTGCTTCCGCTGTGACTGCAATTGATGGGGGACCACTCAACCATGGTGGTTGCGCGTTGCTTGCCATTCTGGGAGGTACCGTTTGGATCAACAACCAAGCTGACCTCTGCGAAACATCGGGTTTGGAGGGCATTGGGCGGAGAGACTTGAGCTGGCAACCCGCTGCAGGTGGTGTATCCATTGACGGCCTCAAAGCCGGAGAAGCCTGGACGTTGTTTGGACTGAATGGCCGCATCCTGAAGCAAGGATATGCTCCAGAAGGCCAGATGTCATTGGCGGTGAATGCGGGCTTGTTCGTTCTACGAGGCGCTGAAAGTGGGGTGATCCGCATTGCTGTCGCCGAATAAAACTGAACGGAGGAGCAGCTTCTTGAGGCACTCAACTTCAACAATGTGCTGAACTACTGGCGCCGCCCCTTCACAAGGGCGGCGTTTTTTTTCTGGCGGTGGGCCATGACAAAAGTCATCGGCAGGCTTGACCGGGCTCCATTTTCAATCATGAAAGCCCCCTCAAGTTTGGACCATGAAACAATAACAACCCCCCATCGCCATGAATTTCAAATACTCCTCCCTCCTCCTCGCTTCTATCGCGCTGCTCGCCTCTACCTCTGTATCCGCCCAGTGCAAGAAGTTTTCTAAGAAACGGGTCATCAGCACCATCCAAGGAAAACAGAGCATCGACCAAATCACATCGGGCACGCTGGGCCGCGGAGAAAGTGCTGCTGCTTTGATCGAAGTCACCACAACCGGTGAAGTGGACCTCATCATCAGCACCCACCCCAATCTGGGTGAAGTCACCTACAATGTTGTGACCACCAATGGCCAATCTCTGGCCTCAGGATCGTCGCGCGGAAGCATCGCACGGCTGCCCATTTCTGTAGAGGCTCACAGCGACATCATCGTGCACGTTCAATCCGAAAAGACGAGCAGTGCCTATACCCCAATCGGCTGCGTGGCCATGGCCACGACGAAGGTGATCCCCAACGAAATGGACATTCTAACGGGCGAATAATGGCTGCTTTTACCCTCCCCTGAAGGGGCGGACGTTTGGGGCAAGTTGTCCGAAGCGTTTCCGCCCCTTCTGTATGGGGACGATTCGGAAAAGGTCAGACTAAAACGGCTGCTGAACGGATACGGCTCACCGCTTTTAGCGCATGCCCGATGCAGTCTGCTGTGGTCAGGCGGCTGAACGAAAACCGAATCGATGTCCTGCCTTCTTCGTGCAGTCCAAGGGAAGACAGCACATGAGAAGGTTGGGGACTTCCGCTGGAGCAAGCACTCCCCCCTGAGCATGCCACCCCTTCCAAATCCAAGAGAAACAACATCATCCCGTTTTTCTCGTGGGCGGGGAAGTTTGCGCTCAACACTGTATACAGACTGTCACTCCGATCAGAATTCGCGTTGAAGCGAACGCCAGGAACACTTTCCTTCAAACCTTCCGCCAAGGCAGTTTTCAGACTTTGAATATGGGCGGCATGTGACTCCATGCTGGTGATGGACAGCTCAATGGCCTTGGCCAAACCGATGATACCAATGAGGTTTTCGGTTCCGCCCCGCATGGCACGCTCTTGGCTGCCGCCGATGATGTGCGCCCCAATGCGGTGACCGTCTTTCACATAGAGGAAGCCTGCCCCCTTGGGGCCGTGAAGTTTGTGTGCACTGCAAGCCGCAAAGTCGATGGGCATGTTGCCCAAATCCATGGGGTAATGTCCCATGGTCTGCACCGTATCTGAATGAAACAGCGCACCGTGATCCCAACAACACTGGCCTATGGCCATGATGTCTTGTAAAATGCCGACCTCATTGTTTCCGTGCATAACGGACACCAAGGTTGGAACCCCGTCCGAAAGGGTGGCGGCGAGGTGTTGCAGGTCTACCCTTCCAGTGCTGTCTAGCTGCAGCATGCCGCAGGTCACGCCTTCCCTATGCCCCAAATGCTCCGCTGTTTTTAGCACTGCACTGTGCTCGGTGGCGCAAGTCAAAATGCGCTGGCACCCCAATTGATCGACACCCGCATGCAGCGCCATATTGTCTGCTTCTGTTCCGCCACTGGTGAAACAAATGGTTCTGGGTTCGACACCAAGGTATTCCGCAATCTGTCGTCGTGACTGCTCAATGGCCGTCTTGGTCCGCCGACCAAACTGATGTGTCGACGATGGATTTCCGAAATGATCCCGCATGTAGGGGAGCATGGCCTCAATCACCTCAGGTAACATGGGTGTTGTGGCAGCGTTATCAAGGTACACGTTCATTGCGTGGTCTTCTTGGATCGGTTCTGAATCCGAAAAATAGTTCACGAAGCCCGGTTGCCCGGCACCGGCAGCAGATTAGGCACAGGACAACAGCTTATCGCGGTAAGTATTGACCAAGGCCATGGCAGCCTCCTGGGAGCCCGCTTCCGCATAAACCCGAACGATGGGCTCCGTATTGGATTTGCGCAAATGAACCCAGCCTTCTGGCAAATCCAGCTTGACTCCGTCGATGGTGGAAGGCGACAAACTGTCGACTTCCTTGGCAAAAGTGTTCAGCAAAGCGTCCACATCCCACGCTGGATCTAAATCGATTTTGGCTTTCACCATCTCGTAGTGCGGATATCCAGATCTCATGTCCGAAACCGCCCCCCCGCGGTGGGCGAGATGGGAAAGGAACAACGCGATGCCCACCAAGGCGTCGCGCCCGGCGTGAAGGGTGGGGTAAATGACCCCTCCATTGCCCTCTCCACCGATAATAGCCGCCGTTTCTGTCATGGCATTCACCACATTGACCTCGCCCACGGCACTGGCTGTGTAGGTCTGACCATGTGATGCCGCCACATCCCGCAGCGCTCGGGTTGAACTCAAATTGCTCACCACCGAACCTGGGGTATGCGAAAGGATGTAATCGGCTACGGCCACGAGGGTGTATTCCTCTCCAAACATGCTGCCGTCCTCGCAGACAAAAGCCAATCTGTCCACGTCAGGGTCTACCGTAATGCCCAGATGACAATCGTTCTCCGCCACCGCTGCAGACAATGCCGTCAAATGCTCCGGACGGGGTTCTGGATTGTGCGGAAAACGACCGTGAGGCTCACAGTACAATTCCACCACATCTGTCACCCCAAGTGCATGGAGCAGCTTTGGAACGGCGATGCCGCCCGTGCTGTTGACCGCATCCACTGCCACCTTAAAGCCGGCTTTGGACACGGCATCCCGGTCTACGAGATCCAAATCCAAGATGGCCTGGATGTGGGCATCGATCCATCCATCATGCGACGAGACTGAACCCAAGTCCTCCACGGCTGCGAATGAATGGGGCAGCGCAGACCTTCTAATGACCTCCGCCCCTGCTTCGGCAGAAATAAAAGCCCCTTGTGCATCCAAGAGCTTCAAGGCATTCCATTGGACAGGGTTGTGTGAGGCGGTCAAGATGATGCCGCCATCGGCGCCTTCACCGATGACCGCCATCTCTACGGTCGGGGTGGTAGACAAGCCCAAATCGATCACATCGATGCCCATTCCCATCAGCGTTCCTGTCACCAACCGCTGCACCATGTCTCCGGAAGGACGGGCGTCTCGGCCGACGACCACTTTTGGGCGCTCCGTTCCCGCATTCAGGTTGCTGAGAATCCAACTCCCGTAACCCTGGGTTGCCCTGACGATATCGGGCGGTGTCAGGTTGTCTTCCTCAGGACCGCCAATGGTGCCTCGAAATCCCGAAATGCTGCGGATAAATGTCATAGGACAAAAGTAACTCCGCGCGTCGCCAACGAATACGAAATAAGGAACGCATCCTACAGAATAGCCGGAGCAATGCCACATCTTTGGGCACTGCGTGGAGGAAACCGATCCAAGATGTTCAAAACACCCGGATCAAATTGGATGCCTACACAAAAACAGGAACCTAGTTTTAGGGGAGATTGATGCACGACGAGGAACTCAACGAACACGACTCACAAGAATTGGCTGGAATCGTAGAACGATATGAAGCCATGACCGCTTCTGGTGCTTCTGTTTTTTTCGACCTCGTGGAGCTTGAATCCCTGATTGAGCACTACCTGCACCATGGCAGAAGCCGCAGGGCCCAGGAGGTTCTGAAGTTTGCGAAGGGACTCTACCCAGAGAGCCTCAACCTCAAACTCAGGGAGGCCCAGATCATGGCGGGGTCGGGCAACTTTAAGCGGGCCATTCCCCAATTGCGCCAATTGTTGGCTTTCGAGCCCACCAACGACGAAATCCACCTCACGCTGGCGACGCTGTATTCACAGATGTCTCAGCATCAGGAAGCCATTCACCATTACAGGCAAGCCTTAGACCTTGGAGATGCTGCCTTCCGGAGTGACCTCTACATCGACATCGCGCTGGAATACGAAAACATTGGCCATTGGACCCATGCCATCGAGGTGCTGAATGAAGCGCTTCTGGACAATCCGGAGAATGAAACGGCCCTGCATGAACTGGGCTTCTGCTTTGAATCCATTGGCATGAGCGAGGATGCCATCGGTGTCTTTCAGTCATTTGTAGACCGTCACCCTTACAGTTGTCCTGGCTGGTACAATCTTGGCAATGTCTTTCAGCGCACAGGAAAGTATCCTCGGGCGATCGAGGCTTACGAGTACGCCCTGGTCATTGACGAAGGATTCAGCCCTGCATTGCTGCAAAAAGCCGCTTCGCTGACCATGATGGAGGACTATACGGAAGCCTTGGAATGCTACCGTGAATCCTTATTGATGGATGCCCCTCAAGCCAACATCTACACGTTGATGGGGGAGTGTAAAGAACGTCTCGGCGCGCTCTCCGAAGCTGAGGAATACTATTACTTCGCCCTCGATTTGGATGCTGAATTTTCCGACGCGCACGTGGGCTTGGGTGTCACATCTGAGATGCGAAAAGACTGGACATCCAGCAAGAAGCACTTTGAAAAGGCGCTGGCTTTAGAGCCGGAAAACGTAGAGTATCACATTCTCCTCGGCGGCGTTCTCAGAAAAATCGGAATGCACGACGAGGCGGGCCTGATTTATGCCAATGCGCTTCTCTTAGAACCTGACAACTTGGAGGTTTTCCTCGAAGCTGCCGACAATCTGCAGAAAGATGACAGGCACGATGAAGCCCTCTCTTTATTGAACGGAGCGCCGTCATCGGCCGCACCCGACCCCTTATTGGTGTGCCGAAGATTTGTCAGCTTGTACAGCCTGGGTCAAACCAAGCAGGCCTACACTTTACTTGATGCTTCGTTGGAAAACACACCCGACCTTTGCACCACGCTGGTTGAATTGTTTCCAGGCATCGCACAAGATGCAGAATTCAGTCTGCGTGTTTTGAACGCCCCAAAAAACCAATGAATTTCCCTCTTCCCCATTTGCCCGAGCGTACCACAAGACCTCGGGCACATGGTCTTACCATGGTCATGGACAAAGGCCTCAGCCTGCGTGAGGCAGAAGACCTGATTTCCATCTCAGGAGATAAGATTGACTTCCTCAAGCTCGGTTTTGGCACGAGCATGTTCACACCGAATCTCAAGGAGAAGGTCAAGCTCTACAGAGACTCTGGAATGCATGTGTATTGTGGTGGAACCTTATTCGAGGCTTTTCTCGTCCGCAACAACTTGGATGACTACCTCAAGTTCATCGACCAGAACGGCATCGGCTGCCTCGAAATCAGCGATGGTTCCATGGTGATCGATCACGACTACAAATGCGAGTTGATCCATCGCCTCAAGAAGGATTTCAAAGTGCTTTCCGAAGTGGGTTCAAAAGAGGAGGGCATCCTCATTTCGCCTGCCAAGTGGATCCGCATGATGCGGAACGAATTGGATGCGGGATCCTTCAAAGTGATCGCGGAAGCACGTGAAAGTGGAACGGTGGGCATCTACCGGCCCAATGGCTCTGCCCACACACAACTCATCCGCAAAATCCTATCCAAGGTGGACCTCGAGGACATCTTGTGGGAGGCTCCAAAAAAGGAGCAACAGGTATGGTTCATCAAGCAGTTTGGCGCCAATGTGAACCTTGGAAACATCGGCCCTGCAGACATCATACCACTCGAATGCTTGCGCGTAGGACTCCGAGGAGACACCTTCTTTCACTTCTTGCCTGAGGAGCTNAAGCAAGACGTTCTACAACAAGAAATAGAATCAGAGTGATGAAAGAAATCGACGTTCAAGAGCTCAAGGCTTGGCGCGACAACAACACGGCTCACCAACTCGTGGACGTCCGCGAGGCCTATGAGTATGAGGCTGGCAACCTTGGAGGGGAGCACATCCCCATGGGTGATGTTCTCGGGCGTCATACCGAACTGCGACGAGACATCCCCGTCGTACTCCAATGCAGGTCTGGAGGCCGGTCGGCAGCCTTACTTACCGCCCTAGAAGACCATTACCAAATGGACAACCTGTACAATCTAAAAGGGGGGGCTCAGGCTTGGTCTGACCAAGTGGATGGCACTGTAGAAGTAGCTTGAGCATGAACAGCCGCCGCAATGCGAAAGCTTGGGCCCAACTTGGGTTGCGCGGCATGGCCATGGGAGCAGCCGATTTGGTTCCTGGCGTGAGTGGTGGCACAGTGGCCTTCATTGCAGGCATTTATGAAGAACTGCTCGACACGCTGGGTGGTTTGGGCTTTGGCACCTTCATCCATCTGTTTAAAGAGGGGCCCATAGCCACTTGGAAGAAGTACAATCTGGGGTTTTTGGCCGCACTTGTTGTGGGCATTGGCCTGTCTGTGCTGCTGCTTGCTGGCGCACTGCACCATTTGCTCGAACATCACCCTGTCTTACTCTGGGCCTTTTTCTTCGGCCTCGTCGCTGCCAGCATCCCTTTCATGCTGCGGGACATACCCAGGAGCGCATTTAAAGGCCCCGTGCTGGTCTTGTTGTTCGCAGGTGCAGGCATCGCTTGGTGGCTCACTGGACTTCCCCCGTTGATGCAAGGCAACCACCCGGCTTTTCTTTTTGGATCGGGAGCCATTGCCATTTGTGCCATGATCTTGCCAGGCATCAGTGGTTCTTTTATCCTGGTCATTCTCGGAGCCTATTCATCGGTGATCGGCGCATTGAAGTCCTTTGATGTTTTGCGCATTGTTGCTTTTGCATCAGGAGCGCTGGTCGGTTTGTTGGGCTTTAGCAAAGGACTTGGATGGGTCTTTCGACGTCACCGCGAGCTTGCGATGGCCCTCCTCAGCGGGTTCCTTATAGGCTCATTGCGCAAGCTTTGGCCTTGGAAGGAAAACCTCGAACCCCTCTTTGCCCATTCGGACGGAAGGGTGGAATACTTACAAATCAACATTTCTCCTCAAGTCCATGGAGATCCTCAATGGCTGTTGGCCGTTGTTTCCATGGCTGCTGGAGCCCTCTTGGTCACGGGCTTAGGAGCCCTTTCTCGCAGGAGCTCATCACAGACGCCAGACGTTGTGCCCACCACATCTCATGAATGAGCCTCGGCGCCGGTTTGGTTTGATCGGACACCCTGTCGAACACAGTTGGTCCGCGCGCTACTTTCAGGAAAAATGGGCGCAGCAAGGCATTCGCCATTGCGATTATGGCCTCCACAACCTGTCTTCAATTGAGGAGGTACAGGCCCTTTGGCAGGAGCCGGGGTGGGCAGGAATGAATGTGACGGTGCCGTACAAGAAGTCCATCGTGCCTTTTCTCGATGGATTGGCGCCCTCGGCGGAGGCTGTAGGTGCTGTCAATACCGTGGCTTTTACCTCAAAAGGCCGCATAGGGCACAACACCGATGCCGTGGGTTTTAAACGCTCCATTGCCCCCTTCCTTGAGGGGCACCACCAAAGGGCCCTCATCATGGGAACAGGTGGGGCAGCAGAGGCGGTACGATACGTCCTAGAAGGCATTGGACTCGATGTTTTTATGGTCAGCCGAACTTCAGGCAGATTCAAAACTGTGACCTACGGTGACATCAGCGCTGATGGTATGAAGGTGACCCCACTCTTGGTCAATTGCACCCCTGTAGGCATGCACCCTGAAGTAGACCACCTGCCCCCTTTGTCCAGGGCTGCCTTAGACGCCATCGGCCCGCAACACCTGGTCATCGACTTGGTGTACAACCCTGCTCAAACACGCCTACTGAAACACGCTTCTTCATTAGGAGCCAGAACATTAGGAGGACTCTCCATGTTAAA
>JGI20156J14371_10000160_pt1 | contig 57610 bp, 53 predicted proteins | sample COG_06_FD_14371 | JGI IMG/M metagenome (IMG submission 14371)
CTAGATAGGATGCAATATGATAGTTTAGAGCATATTTTTCAATTTCGGGATATTGTTTTAAAAAGATTTTGTATCTATCCAATGATGTAAGTTGTAATTGGTTTAGAATTCTTTTTTGTAAGCTGACAATATTACGTTCTAAGTTTTTTCTGTGTATCGATTCAATTTTTGGAAATCTTAAAAATATATTTTCAATTCCTTCGCTTACAGACGTTTCTACCACTATTGAGTCTGCTATGCACTCTACAGTCTGACTAGATTTTTCATTATTGAAAATAGCTATATAATCGCTAATCCAATCATTCTTTAACGCAAATTGTAAAGTATGTTCCTTTCCAACACTATCAAATACGTAGGATCTAATACAGCCCTCCAATACAAAATAGGTCTTATTTACAATTTGATTTTCATTAATTAATACATCTCCTTTTTTTAATTTTTTAATTGTTGAAATCGATTTAGTGAACTCCTTTACTTCTTTAGTTAAATCAATTCTTTTGGAGATATAATCAAATAGTTGTTCCATTATTATCTTTCTATTCAAGGCTTAATTATTTAGTAACGTAATTTATTGTAAACAATAAGGGGTTAAATTAACAAAATGTTTAATTTTTCAATTGATATAGTACCATATCTTTATAGTATCAATTACAAATTGTAATTTTACTATGTTTAATATTCAAATATACAATGCAAAACCTAAAAAAAAAGTGGGGAATTAACTCAAATCTTCAAATTTTTCTGATACTAACAGTTTTTGCCATTAATGGTTCATTCGCTTCATGGGTAGCAAGTCCCGTAACCTCTTTTTTTGGCATTGAAAAAGAGTTGGTAGATCCAATGGTTTATTGGCCATTAAGAATAGCACTTATTTTTCCTATTTATCAAATTACTTTACCCATTACTGGTTTTATATTTGGTCAGTTTAAGTTTTTTTGGAATTTTGAAAAGAAATTTTTATCCAGAATTGGACTAGGTTTTCTTTTCAAAAAAGAATAACCATTCTTCAGGTTTTTCTATCCTCTTTTTTGTCTTTTGTGATAAGTCTTATCACCCCTTGTCTGAGGTTTCTTGTACTTCTTTTTAATAATTCTTCTATAGCTTCCACCTAAATTAGTCTTTAAGTTTTTTTCTTTCTTTTCATGAAATCCACCATCTAGTTCAATTTTTTTATAGTTACGATTTTCATTTTTATTAAGTCCATCTTCCGCTCGCTCTTCCGCAATTAGTTCTAAGGAAATCTCTACTTCTTTAGGGAAATCAACCATTGGAATTTCACAGGCCATTAATTCTTCAATCTTCTTTTTGAAAGGCTGCTCTTTTTCTGTAGAAAATAAAATAGTATTTCCTTCTTTTTCAGCTCTTCCTGTTCTACCAATTCTATGCATGTAATTTTCAGGAAATTCAGGAGTATCAAAATTTACAACATGAGAAATTTCATTTAAATCCAAACCTCTTGACATAACATCTGTAGAAATAAGAATCCTATTTTTCCCAGAATCAAAATCTTCTATGGATCTAATTCTATAGTTTTGAGACTTATTAGAATGAATAATGCAAGATTCATGACCAAATTCTGGTTCTATTAGTTCAAATACTTTATCTGCCATTTTCTTGTTAGAGACAAAGACTAATACTTTTTTAAATTCTTCTTGATTAGCTAGTAAATAGGCAAGCAAATTTATTTTCGTATTAAAATTCTCTACTTTATAGCATTGCTGAGCAATATTGTCTAATGGAGTTCCACTTACAGCAATTGAAATTTTAACAGGTGCAATAAAAAAATCATCAATTAATGAATCTACATGCTCGGTCATAGTTGCTGAGAACATAATATTCTGTCTTTTTTTTGGAAGAAGATCTAAAATATTAGTTATCTGAGTTCTAAATCCCAAATCAAGAATAACATCTACCTCGTCAATCACTAGCTTTTTCAGTCCCTTAACTACAAGAGATTGGTTAAGTATTAAATCGTATAATCTTCCAGGTGTTGCTACCACAATATCGCAACCTTCATATAGCTCAATACTCTGTCTTTTTATGTTTACTCCACCATATATGCCAATAGTTCTTACACTTAAGTATTTAGAAAAGTTATCAATTTCTTCTTTTACTTGAATTACTAATTCTCTTGTAGGAACTAAAATTAATATTCTCGGATTGGATTGTTTGGAATATTTGAGTTCGTCCAATAAAGGCATCATATACCCTAAAGTCTTTCCCGTTCCGGTTTGTGCTATTCCTAACATGTCTTTGCCAGAAAGAATAACAGAAAAGGATTGTTCTTGAATTGGAGTAGGAGTATTAAATCCTAAATCTTCAATGGCATTGTGAAGTTGTTTTCTTAAACCAAATTTTTCAAAGGAAGACATTGTCTTATTTTTTACAAAGCTAAGATATAAAGTATAAATATTACTCTCTTAAATTTGAGCTATTGTTATTGTCACATCGATTCTTAAGATCGTGTACAGCGTTTTCTGCTTTTTCAACAATTTCTTCTACCGATTCGTTTTCTAAAAAAATTGGGTTTCCAAAATATATTTTAGTTATACCAGGCAACATTATTTTATTTCCTTTCGGCAATACTCTGCCAATTCCTTCCAAATAAACTGGTATAATAGGAATATTCATATTTTCTTTCATTAAATGTCCTAAACCTTTTTTAAAAACTTGTATTTTACCTGCTTTCCCTCGCGAACCCTCAGGAAAGAAAATGAGAGACTTGCCATTTTTTAAATAACTATCCAATATAAAAATAGGATCTCTTTTAGGATTTTTATCGTCTCTTTTTCTAGGAATTAAAAGAAGGTTTATAAGAAACCAAGATAGAAAGGCAGAAATTTTACTTTTCCCGAAATAATCTTCTGCAGCCACCGGATAAGTTATAGCTAATCTGTCTACTGGGACAGAAGTCATAAGAGTTACTCCATCTGCATGACTATTATGATTTGCTACCATTACAAATTGTTGGTGTTTTATTAATTTCTTTTCTCCGATATACCTTACGCCAATTATTATTTTGAAGAAAAAATTCCAAAATATTTTATAAATAATATAAAGAAAAATAGTTCTCACTAGTAGGCGAAAAAATAAACTAAGTGAAAGAAAATAGGAGTTGTTAAGGCTAAGGAATCAATTCTATCTAAAACTCCACCATGTCCAGGAATTGTTTGTCCCATATCTTTTACCCCCATATCTCGTTTAATAGCAGATACAACCACGTCTCCCACAAAACCAACACCTGCAATAAAGAAACTAACCACAATAACCTGCCAGTGGTTTAATGGAGTTAGAAAGCTCATTAAGTAGCCAATAAAAACAGAAGAAATTAAACCTCCAATGAATCCTCCCCAAGTCTTATTAGGACTTATTTTAGGCAGTATTTTATGTTTCCCAATTAATTTACCCCATATAAATTGCATTACATCATTTATCTGAGTTATGAATATTAAAAATAGAAGTAATCCTTTTCCTCCAGCACTAAAACCATCTATTTCTGGTAAACTTATCAAATAAGCCATATGACTCAACCCAAAAACACAAAGCATTAGCGAGGTAGGAAGACCAGCCATTGAGGACATAATCATTTTAGTTTCTCCTTGTAACACTAAAATAAAAGGAATCCAAACAAACATAAATACAGGAATAAATACTATAAAAAGTTCATACCATCCTCTGTATGCTAAATAATATTGAACTGGAATAGCTAAATAACACCACAACATTCCGGCTCTGTCTGATTTCCTTAATTTAATGACAGAGTAAAATTCTCTCAATGCGGCAAATGATAAAAACCCAATACAAACATAGGTAATAACATTACTTATAATAGTAGCAGTTATAAATAAGGTACACATTATCCACCACGATTTTGTTCTAGTTTTAAGCTCTGTAAGCATTTTAGACTTACTAAATAATCCCCAAATTCCCAATACGATTGAAGAAAATACTAAAATTGCTAAAATGATAAATATTACAATTTGAATTTCACCAGAAATATTGATATTTTCAATTAGTTTATCCATCTCTCAATCCCTTTTTTAATCTTATTACAGTACTTAAAACTATTAGAGAAGATGCACCGATAAATATAGAGTTGATAATTATCAAATCTATTGGTTTAAAGAAAAGAATACAACAAATTATACCAACTAAAAATGCTCTATCGCTTTTTCCCATTGGGCCATCATATCTTCTTTCTTTGCCAATTAATTTACCCATAAACCCAGCAAACTCGTTTATAATAGAGAGTCCTATAAAAAAAGCTAGAAGCTCGTGGTTAAGTCCTTTTATTTGTGTCATAGGAATAAATATAAATAAGTCAGAAATCACATCCCCAATTTCATTTAAAACCTCTCCCAACTTTGATTGCATATTATAAGTCCTTGCCATCATTCCATCTAAGGCATTAAGAGCCATTCTAACTAAAAGACCAATTGAAACAACAAGTAATCCCCATCTGTAATCAGTGTGAAACCAAAGAGAAATCCCAATAAAAAAAGATAAAACAATGGAACTAACTGTAATTTGGTTTGCAGTAATTCCAAACTTGTATAAACCAACTAAAATTGGTTTTAATAACTTTTGAAATTTTGGTTTGATTTTATAAAATGAAATCATTTTAATCCTTCTTTTTTATAGTTAGTAAATGGATTCCAATTATACTGCTCTCTTACCGCATTATTAGAAAATGAATGGTTTTCTATAAAATAAAATATTTCTTCTCCAATGACATCAAAGCGTTCATACATTTGATCATGATTTAGCCAGGTATAAATATAGTCATCTGTTTTTTGGTTTAGACTTTCTAATTTATAGTCTAAAGAACCCATTTCTAAAGCTTTTTTTTCTAAAATTCTTAGCAATTTTGTTGCTTTGCTTTCAATGATAATTCCAATATCTAAATCCTTATTTTCAATAGGAGGATATTTTAAACCTGCCATGTCATTCATAATATTCTTTATTCCCATTATTGAAATAATTAAATTTAAATTTTCTGCAGCCAAATAAGGTGCTCTTTCTTGGGTTGGACTTCTGTCATAAACTATGGTAGATATATTTAAAACACCATATTTATTAATAAATTTATTTAATACCCATGATCCTAATATATAAGAGAAAAAATGTATTTTTTTATAATCCTTTAATTGATTTTTATCATAGAATTCGTGTAGATTTTCTACACAATTATCTACCTTGAATTTGTCCATATACTCAGGGATAAATAAATCGTATCCCTTTTCTTTAAAGAATTTCTCTTGCTCATTTCTCCCTTTTTTTGAATCTCCAAATCCAGGAAGTATAACAATAGCCTCTTTCTCTATGGAAGGTTTGGTATTGTCTTTACAAATAATTTCTTGACCAACACAAGAGAAATAACAAAACACTCCTAGAAGTAAACTTATATTTCGGAAGTGCCAATAAACTCTCATTTTTTTCAATTTATTTTATTTTTTCCAAAAAATTGTAAAATCCACTGCATTAAGGTCATTTCAGAAATGATTCCAATTATAAAAATTAAAGAACTTACCCATCCAAATGCAACAATTGGTTTAAAACTGCTTGTCATAAAAAATGCAAAGCAAATTGTTAAAACTATTGCGGATGATAAAATACTAAATGAAAGTTCTTCCATTGGTTTTTTTAACCAAAACTTACGGTATAAAATATGAACGGTATCATCATCTAATAAGCCTATACTTATAACGGCAGTCAAAGCAGTAATTACATTAATATTTATATTGAATATATAATAAATTATAATTATAAAGCCAAGTGGTATTAAGTTAGGTAATAAACTTAAAAGGGAAGCTAAAATAGATTTTGTCATTATTAGAATTATTAAAAAGATAACCAATCCAGAGCTAAGCAGAGATTTTATTAAAGAAGTAGTAATGCTATTATTCATTTCGTTTAACATAAGGCCCATACTTGAATATGAAATATTTATTTCTTTGGGACTGTCATTTATTATTTCTAATAGTTTCCCTTTGCTAAAATCTACTACATCCTTAGAACTTTTGAACTTTAGTTCTATTCTTTGAGTATTGGTTTTTTCATCATAATATGGGTTACCGTTTCCTAAGAAATTAAACAAATTAGCCTTTACACCATATCGAGTTTTGAAATAAAATTTGTCCAAACTTGAAGAAGTGTTAACTATTAATGCTTCATTTTCAAACCTTTTATTTAATTTAATAATATAATCTTCTATAATTTGTTTGTTGTTGTTTTTTTCTTCTTCTTTACTAGAAAGTAGAATATCTAATTTTATTGTTGAATAATATTTATCCATTAATCTATTTCTAACATGACTAATTTCTGATTTTACAGGGAAAAATATATCAGAACTTGTCCTAACAGATAATTTATTTACCAATGTTAAGGAAGTAATTAATACAATAATTAATCCTACTGTTATAGTTTTTTTATTCTTGAAAAGAAAGTTAGAAACCATGTTAATATTATAGTCATTTATCTTTTTAATATGCAGTCTTGTTAAAAGAAATGGTGCTATAGAAAATACTATTAAAAACTCCAACATCAATGCAATACTTGTAATCATTCCAAACTGCTGAATAAAAACAGAGTCGTTAAAAAAGTAAAAACTTAAAAATGCTGCAGAAGTAGTTAAAGATGAAAAAAATGATGGAATAAAATAATTAGCTATTACTTTTTCAGTTCTTAAATCTCTATTCTTTATATGATTAAATTTCACATAGCCTGTTAACAAATGAATTGAATCTGATAATGCCAGTATAAGGACAATTGGGAAGACAAGAAGAGAAATTAAATTTACTTGCACATTTAAAAAATAGAAAACCAATAGCGAAATACTAATTGGTCCTAGAATAGTAAAACCCATAAATATCAAAGCTTTGAAATCTCTAAAAGAAAATATTATATATAACGAAAAGAAAATAATAATTAGCAACGTTAAATTGATTACATCTTTTGTCACATATTTCTCAATAGAAGTTTCTAAATGAGCTATGCTAAAAACATTTATTTTTTTAATTTCTGGGGAAGGTCTCTGAAAAATAGAATTTAAATAATCAATATCAATACTCTTAAAATCGTCAAAAGAAATTATCACTAAAAATGATTTTAAATCATTGGATATTAGTTTTTTAAGTTCTGGTACTTCTTTTGCTTGTTTTAGAAATGTAGATAATTGATTATTCTTAATTTTCCAATGTCTTATCATTTTATTATAATAAGGTAAAGGACTAGTTACAGATGAGTTTTTGTATTTTGAAGTAATTTCTTGTGAAATTTTCTGAATCTCTTTTTGAATTTCTTTTCTATTGTCAGAGTAGGGAATAACTTCTAAATATATTTTTGATCTATTTTTAAAAATAGAATCTGTTTTTTGATATTTAATGAATTCTTCATTTTTTTCTAAGTTGAATCCAGATATATCGCCATTAAATTTTGGAACAGGAATAGTGACAATTAAAAAAACTATTGTAGAAATAAAAATTGCAAATAATAACTTATTATTTCTAATAATTATCTTATAAAATCCATCTTTATTCTCCATTTTTTATGAATCAATTTTTAATTCTAAATTTTGATTGATGGTTTAATTTAACTCCTAGTTTTTGTATTGTTTTTAAAGGATTTCCATTAAATATTTGTGCTGGACTAACAATACCATATAATTTTAGATTTTTTTTAAGAATATTTTCTACTGAAAAGAAAATGGCTTTTGCAGTAAGTAAATACGTGTCTATTATTTCGGCTTCTATAGTCCTTGGATGAATGCTTTCTTGATTAATATTTACAAATAATTCACATTTTTGAGACATTCTATCTCTTAGTTCAGGTCCTTTAAATTTTTTTAAACGAAGTTTGTCCAGTTCTTCTAAAGCATCTCCTTCTACAATTCTTCTGCTAGTCATATATTTAGAATCATTTTCATCGATAATAAGAAAACTTTCAGCCTGATTTACTTCAAAATTCCATTTTGAAAAAGCAACTTCTGGTAGTGGGTACGGAACAGCAACTTCTGAGCTATCTTCTTTGTTAATTATTTGAATTAAATCATTTTTAAAATCACAATTCAACCATTGGTTATTTTTCACCTTAAAACTCTCTCTATACTTACTTAGCTTCATAGTTATTCTTGTTCCAGGAGATACTTTTTTTTGATTGAATTTGTAAAATGTTTTTACAGATTTAATTTCATTTTTCTCCCTCAAAGATTGCAGTATTAAATCTGATACTAGACTTTCAAAGGCACAACCATGAATAATTAAAGATTTGTTGTTGATAGAAATTTCCTGTAAATAATCTTTTGACTTTTTAATAAATCCAATTTCACCAGAAATATCCAGATATATTTTACCACTTTCAGCAACTTTTTCAACCAATAAGAAAGATTCTTCTGTAAAAGGACCAGCACAGTTGATAATAATATCAGAATTTTCAATTAGATAATTTACATCTTTAGTTATTCTAAGATTAATAGATTTTGAATTTATAATATTTGAATTTCCACTTTTTAGTTTATTAAGAATCTTTATGTCTCTTCCATATATAGAGTAGGAATAATTATTTTTATTAAATTCTTCACAAATTATTTTTCCTGTAAACCCATATGCTCCAACAATTGAAATTCTCATTTTATATAATATTTATAATTACATATCTTCCAGCTTTAACAAGACAAGTTTACATAATGAGTGGATGGAAAATAACTGAATAAGTTCATTAATAGTAAGACCTTCAGTAAGCTTTTCTGGATTTATTTCACTCATATGTTGCTTTAAAGATTCTATTCCTTCAGCAGTTATCACTCCATCGATTTCGTACTGAACATCGCCTAACTCTTTTTTTGCCTTTAGTTCAATATCGCTTATTTTTAATTCAATATCATACAGTGTCTCCAATTCAAAAAGAATATCTACCAAATCAATGGAATCTATTTCTAATTTGTCAAATAGAGTATCCTCTAAATTAATATCTTCTTTTTTATAACCTGTGGAGTTTTCAATTACATCGCACACATCCTCAAATATTTCTTCAATTTTCTTCATTTTATTTCAAATTATTCCACCGTCTATTGTTATACATTCTCCTGTAATATAAGAAGATGAATCGTCAGAGGCTAAAAAAGTTGCCATTTTTGATATTTCTTTTGTTTTTCCAAATCTTCCCAAGCAAGTAATTTCTTTTATTTGATCTTTAGTTCTGCTCATTACTTGTCCACTCATACTAGTTTCAATAATTCCTGGTCTTATACAGTTCACTCTAATATTTTTTTTCCCGACCTCCGAGGCCAAAGTCCTTGTGAAGTTTTCTATTCCAGATTTTGCAGAAGCATAAGCAACTATTCCTCTCCCTTTTTTAACTGCTGATATGGAAGAAACATTTATAATAGAACCCTTCTTTTGTCTGAACATTATTCTCAAAATTGCATGAGTAAGCATCATTGGACTTTTAAGATTAATATCTAAAGTATGAGATATCTCATCTTCATCTAACATTGCAAATGGATATTCTTTTGTATATCCTGCGCAATTTATTAACGTATTTACTTTACTAAACTTTTTATTTATAGCTCCAACCGTTTTTACAATTTCATCGTAATTTAATAAGTCACATTTATTAGAGTGTAAATTATTTACTGGAATATCTTCTTCTATCAAATTAGACTTGAACTGTTCCATTTTTAATTCATTTCTAATAAGACATACTACAATTGCTTTTTCTCTTAGAAACTCAGCGACAATCTCTCCTCCAATTCCTCCAGTTGCTCCTGTTATTATTACAACTTGGTTCTCTAATTTTAGATTCATATCCTCTCATTTTTAATTGCTAAAACTGTATTAATGCCTCCAAAAGCAAAATTATTGGTCAATGCATAAGTTATTTTTTTCTTTTTATTTTTCCTAAGTAAGTTAAATTCCTCAGAACATGGAGATTTTAATTTTAGGTTACTAGGCATGGTCTCATGTTTCATTAGTTCTAGTAATAAACAGAGTTCTTGAATTCCTGCAGCTGCAATTGCATGGCCGTGTCTATCTTTTGTTGAAGAAATAGGTATTCTTTTTGCATCCTCTCCCAGAGCTTTTCCAATACATCTTAACTCTAATTCATCGTTGTGTCTAGTTCCAGTACCATGTGCATTTATATAATCAATTTGTGATGATTTCAGTCCAGAATTTGATAGTGCATTTTCAATTGCTTTTGTCATGGAAATACCACTAGGATCTGGAGCAGTAATCTTATAACCATCTAGACTGTTGCCATATCCCATTATTTGACCTAAGGGTTGTATATTATTTTGGTTAACAAACTCTTCAGATGCAAGAATTACAAAACCTGCAGCTTCACCAGCAAGTGTGCCATTTCTGTTCCTATCAAAAGGAGTACATTCAGTACCAGTTGCTGTTTCTGGAATAACTCCAAGTTTACCAAATGCTGTTAAGGGTACTAAGTTTACCAAAGAGTCAGTACCACCAGCTATTACAACTTTTGCTTCCTTATTTAAAATTGATTCATATCCCAAAGCTATGGCTTGAGTAGAGGATACACATGCAGTTAAAATTGATTTTTGGAATGCTCCCGCTTTAAATTTTTCTGCTAGATAAAGCGAGTGTATATCATAAGGGTTATTTACCAAGTTAACCTTTGAAGAATTGTTGTTTAGATAGGTCTCAAGTTCTGGTACTGGATTAAGCCCCATAAGTGTATAGTTCTTAATTTCTTCTTCAAAAAACTCTAGTGGTAATGCATCTGAACCTATACCTAAAATTGTTCCAGTTTCTTCTTCCTTCAAAAGATTAATAATTGGTTCTAATCTCTTTTTGCTTTTCCAATAAGCAGCAACTAATAGCTCAAGTTTCCTGTCAATTTTAGAAGCTTTTTTAATTACTTCTTTTTCATTTTCATATAAAAAAGAAAGATCTTTTTTTACCTCTGCAGCTTTTTTAAAGGGAAATCCATCTGTATTAACTCTATCTACAACTCTTTCAGCACTTTTATTAGAAGTTATACTTTCAATAAATTCATCTTTGCCTAGCGCTATTGGGCTAATCATTTCGTATTCAATTATGTAAACTTTATTTTTTAACATAACTCTAGTCTAATTAATGATTCTCTTCCATAAACATCTCTATCAATAACATCAATTGATTTTACACCATTTTTAATATTCTTTATTCCCTCTATTATCCCAAATATTAGGTTAGAAACTCCTAAATAGCCATATTTTTTAAAAATTGATATGGTTGGAATATTTAAAGCTTTTAAATATTGCTCGTCTTTGTCATTCACACCTTGGTCAATAGCTCCAGAAAAAATAATTAGTTCGGATTTAGAGCCTTTGAGTAATTCAATCCATGTTCTTTTAATGGTTTTATCATAAAGATTAGGAACTTTTTTTGTGTTGGTCATTTTGGTGATTTTACACAATACTTTTTTGTCATTATGTTTTTTTCTTGATAAAATAATGTGTCCACCCCCTGTATTTTCAAATCCAGTTAATTCAACTTCACTTGTGCTTCTATTCATGATATGCGAATAAATATTGGCACCATTAGAAGCACTTACCATGCAATAGTTTTCTCCATTTTTTATTTCATTGAGCCCTTGATTTAATGCATAATAGGTAGATGTAGATGTATTTCCAAAAGTTGCATTATTTCCTTTCAAACCAGTGTATTGAGCAATAAAACTCATGTTGGAATTTGTGAGAGTTTCTATTGCTAAAAGTGGGGGACTTGCTCTATAAATTTTTTTATAAATTTCTATCCTAGAACCTTCCAAAGAAGCATCTTTAAATACTTTAAGAACTCTAGATAAATGTTTCTCAAAATTGCCAAAAAACGAACCGTTAGATACAAATAACGGCATATTGGATAAGGTTTTTTGAGAAAAATTATATTTATTTAATAATTCTTGTGCAGTAACTATAGACATTTTAACATCATCTCTCATTACTTTTTGATCACTTCTTGTGGGGAAAAATTCAGATTCGTGGTCTAAACTTAATTTTCCAATTTTGACAGAAATGTTATTTAAGTCTGAAATTTTTTCATCTTCAAAATTATCACACACGAAACTACTATGATCTAAAATATAAGTCACTATTACTTAAAGTTTTCGGGCATAATATTATGGTAGTATAATTCTCGCTTTTTCAAAAAAGGATTTTCCTTAGTGTCTTTTTCACTTCCTATAACAAAAGATAAAGTTGCCTCACAAACTATTTTATCTCCTACTTTTGTAGTGGATTTCGTAGTAGCTCTTGTTACATCAATGGAAATAAGTGTTGTTTCAATTATACATTGGTCTCCTGGTTCAACAAAAGATCTAAATTTTGCTTTTTGAATAATACTTAATATTGGGAAAATGTTTTCTTTCTTTTTATAATCCTTGTAATAGCTCTGCTCGATTAATACACCAGATAATTGAGCCATAGATTCGGTTAATAAAACCCCGGGAACCGTAGGAAAACCAGGAAAGTGTGTATCAAATATTTGGTTGTCTATACTCCAACATTTTATTCCCAATGCAGATTTACCAATTTTAATTTCTTTTACTTTATCAATCAAATAAAAATTCATAGAATGTTTAGTTATTTGTTTATCTAAAATATTAAAGTATTCATTTTTAAAAAAACTGATTACCTATTAAAAAAGATAAATTTTGTTTTAATTATTTTATTTAAAATGCTAAAAATCAATTATTTGTAATAATAATAAATGATATTATTTATATTAACCACTTTGTAGCTTGTTAAAAAATTATAAGGGTGTCAATATCCTCTCTGTACCTTTTCAAATAGCTAAATGATGGATTTGCTCTACCAACAAAACAAGACTGGTTAAAACCATATTTTTTAATTACGCTAAGGGCTTTTACACATTCTTGTTCGTTCTTTCCAAATCCAAACATAGAATGTCCTGGTTTTTCTATTAAATACCAATTTCCATCTAGAGATCTTCTAGCAACTAATTTCTCTGGGTTAAATGGCAGGCAATCTTCTGAAGAGTTATTGTAGCTATTTATTTCCTTATTTCCAATACCAGAACTATCAGTCGACAATTGGTATTGCATAATAAGTGCATTTGTATTTTCTTCTCCAATAGAGTTTGTATAGTAACCTTCTCCACATTTACAAATAAATTTTGTTTGATAATGTTCCAATACAATTTTTGTTTTGTCAGCTTCTTCAAAATTTGGAAAATAGAATAAATGTTCCTCTTCTTCATTTCTAAGCTCCCATATACTATCCATATTTTTTACTACCATAATATTAGATATTGATACACAATTATCTTCTACAATAGGAGATGCTTTTTTATAGGTAGTTTTACTGCAGGATAAAAAATTGGAGGCTCCTAAGGAAAAGATTAAAATGTAAATAAATTTTTTTGCAATCATTAAAATTAAAATAGACTAAATATTATCTTTCAAAAACTAATATTTAATAAATTTAGAAGGAAATTTTATTAAGCTATACTTTTTTAGATAAATAAACGATAAAAATAGTTTTCTGAATTTAATAATAATTTATGGATAAAATCAAAAAGTATTTTATTGAGTTTTTAATGATCTTTTTGGGTATTACTCTTGGTTTTTTTGCAGAAAACATGAGAGAAGACTATAAAATCAAAAAAAGTATGATTCAAAACTACAAAGCTTTAATTGATGATTTAAGAGCAGATTCCATCACCATTAACAGATACAATATTGAAGGAACCAAAGCATACGCAGACTTAGTGAAATTACATACTTTGATATATGACTTTCATAGTAAAAAAATTTCTTGGGATTCTCTTAAAATTAAAATGATGGAGATCGATAGACTTCCATCTTATGGAACAGTGTTTATTAATAACTCTACATTTAAAGCAATTCAATCTTCTGGCTTGCTTAGCGGATTAGATGATAAACAGCTGACTAGAAAATTATCCTATTATTACGAAGTTATATTGAAGAGAGTAGAAGACAATAATAAAATTTTTGACCAAATTGGTATTGAATTTTATAATAAGCAGTTTCCATTTGTACCATATAATTTCACCAATCGATTATTTGAGAATTCTGACTTAAAGAAGCCTGACAATTATAAGGAGTTTCTATTTGGTCTTCAGGCATCTAAAAAAATAATATGTTCAGAGGAGTTTATATTTGACTTAGATGCTTTTTCTGGAAAAGTTTTGCATTACAACAGTATAAAAGAGACTTTGTATAAAGAAAATCAGTCACTTTTAAAGACTTTATATAAAATTCAGCAACAGAACTAAATTTTTTTAAATAGAACTAAATCATCATACCGATTCCAAAATTCTAATCAAAGAACTTACCAAGTCATTTAATAAACAATTGGAACTTAAAGAGCAAATTATAAAAAAAATTAAATCTACTCATAGTGGTGAAAAACTTTCATGGATAAAAAAATACAATTCACAATTTATTCACCCTTGGAGATAGCCATAAATGAAGGATAAAATTTTAAAAATACAGAATACTGAAATAAATTTCAGAAAGAGTTTAAAAGCAAAAAATATCTCTATAAGAATAAAACCCTTTGAAGGAGTTTTAGTGACAGTTCCTAGATTTTTATCTTTTAAAATAGCGAATGTTTTTGTTAAATCTAAAATGAATTGGATTCAAAAGAACCTTCATAAAATACAAATTCAGGAGCAATTGCAGACCAATTTTACAATTGGTAGCATCTTTCAAACAAAATTCCATTCTATATTTATTGATTCCACTTCAGAAATAAAGAATACTTATTTAAAAGAAAACAAATCCATAAAAATTTATATTTCTGATGAAAATGAAATTCAATCTATTGAAAATCAAAATTATATAAGAAATGTAATTGAAAAAATTCTAAGAATAGAAGCTAAATCTTTTTACCTAAAAGAGTAGATGAATTGGCAAAAAAACACAACTTTAATTATCAAAAATTGGCAATTAAAAATACTAAAACCAGGTGGGGGAGTTGTTCTTTTAAAAACAACATAAATCTTTCTTTACACTTAATGAGACTTAGAGAAGAACTTATAGATTATGTTATTATTCACGAATTGGTTCATACGAAAGTTAAAAACCATAGCATAGAGTTCTGGACGACTTTAGATATTCATTGTCCAAACTCCAAAAATTTGGATAGAGAATTAAAGAAATACAGTCTAAGAATTTTTTAATTGCTGTAAATACCCTTTATTAAAAGAGCTGCGCTAGAGGGGTTAGTAGCTAAAGGAACATCATGAACATCGCACAATCTCATAAGCATTGAAATGTCTGGTTCGTGAGGATGTTTTTCTAACGGATCTCTAAAAAAAATTACCATATGGCAAGTTCCATCTGCAACTTTAGCTGCTATTTGAGCATCTCCACCTAGAGGACCGGAAAGTAGTGCGGTAACCTTAAAACCAGCTTTTTTGACTTTTTCTCCAGTAGTTCCAGTTGAGATTAACTCAATCTCATTTTTATGAAGAATATCAGCTTGTTCATTTAAAAATTGAACCATTTCAGCTTTTTTTCCGTCGTGTGCTATTATAGCTATTATCATAATTATTATTTCTGTTCAAAATTATAAACTATTTCTATTTCCTTAAGCTTTAATTGTTAATCTTTCTTAAACGTTTTATAATTCTCCAGCTCCCTGTCTTATCAATACCAAATTATCAGATGTACAGTCTACAACAGTTGATGCTACATTTTTCCCATATCCATAGTCAATTACTGCATCGACATTATTTTCGTGATTTTCAAATATTATCAATGGATCTGTGGTGTATTCAACAATTTCATCTTCATCGTTTACACTAGAACAGATTAAAGGATGATTTAATTCTTCTACAAGGGTTCTAATAAACCTATGGTTTGGAATTCTTATCCCAATTTCTTTTTTATTGGAATTAAATATTTTGGAAATATTATTATTTGCATTCAATATAAATGTAAATGGACCTGGAAGTGTGTTTTTAAGAGTTTTAAAGATCTTTCTATCCAATGGCTTGGTATATCTAGAAATTTCTTTTAAATCCTGACAAATCAAAGAAAAGTTAGCCTTTTTTAATTTAATATTTTTGATTTTAGCCAATCTTTCTAGCCCCTTTTTGCTCTTTATGCTGGTTGCAAAAGCATAAATTGTATCTGTAGGAATTACAATAAGACCGTCGTTGTTTAGAATTTTAATGATTTTTTGAATAACTCTTAAATCAGGATCTTTAGCAACAACATTGATAAGCATAATTATCTAGCCATTTACTTTTTTAAAGTCAGCTAAAAATTTAGCTAAGCCAATATCTGTTAAAGGATGGTTTAAAAGCGCAGTTATTGCACTAAGTGGTCCCGTCATAACATCTGCACCAATTTCCGCACATTGAATAATATGCATAGGATGCCTTACTGAAGCTGCAAGTATCTCGGTATCAAACATATAATTGTCATAAATCTCTCTTATCTGAGCAATTAAATCCATTCCGTCTGTACTAACATCGTCTAATCTTCCAATAAATGGAGAAACGTATGTAGCTCCAGCTTTTGCTGCTAGTAAAGCCTGTCCAGCTGAAAATATTAAGGTGCAATTGGTTTTTATTCCTTTATCTGAAAAATATTTAATTGCCTTGATACCATCTTTAATAATCGGTACTTTAACTACAATATTTGAATGTAGCTTAGCCAATGCTTCGCCCTCTTTCACCATTCCATCAAAATCTGTTGAAATTACTTCTGCACTTACATCACCGTCTACAATTTCACATATTTTTTTATAGTGATTAACAATATTTTTAGAACCTGAAATTCCTTCTTTAGCCATCAGAGAAGGATTAGTAGTCACACCATCTAATATTCCCAAATCTTGGGCTTCTTGTATCATCTCTAAGTTTGCAGTATCAATAAAAAATTTCATTTGTTGGTTTTAGTTGGTTATTTGGTGAAAGTAAGAATAATTAAAAAGTGCTAAAAAGAAATTTTTAAGTAATTGCTAACAATTAATTTGAAAATTTAACACACTCACAAATACAAGTATTATTGTAGCTGCTACATTTAAAAGAAACATTGCATTTTTCCTTCCATATTTTCCCCATATTTTTCACAGGTTTTAATCCAAACTTGTAATTGATTTTTCCTGCAGGCATTTTGTTTTTAATTTTCCATGCATAGGCAACTACCTTGTCTTTAGAATTTAGAAATTTTCGAAAATAGAAAGTCATAAGTTTTGTACCTATACTTTTTTTTTGCCATCTCTTTTTTATGGCAATACAATCTATTACCACATTTTTAATTTCTTTTTTTCCTATAAAAAAACCAATGATTTTGTTATTCTTTATAGCAACGATTGTAACAATCTCTTCTTTTAAGAAATATTTTCTAGAATGATAACCTTTTCCAAATAAACGATTGGAAATTTCAACACACTGAGATAATTGTAAAGGATTTAATTTTTTTATTTCTTTTATTTCTATAGACATTGCTGTCTAATAAGATACAAAAAAAAGGGCAAGCTACTCATATCGCACCGCTACAACCGTTTACCCTTGCTATGTTCCCATCCTGGGGGATTCAACAGGAGCTGGTCGTATGAGACTTGCCCACAGCAAATGTAGAATATTATTTATTATTTCAGAAGATTTTTATGATAATTACTTTCATGAATAGTTCCATGAACAAATCCATTTAGTTCAGCACCAAACAAACCAGTATTTTCACTCATAGAGGTATTGTTGTTTTNNTTATAAATCCATTTCTTATCGGGATTAAATAATGTCATATTNGCTCCATAACCTTCTTTTATAATNGGAACTTCACATTGAAGGATTGTTCGTGGATTGATAGACATACATTGTACAATTTTCTCTAGACCAATATATTCTTTAAGATAAGTTAGTGCTAACGGAAAGCAAATCTGGGTACCTATGGATCCAAAAGGGGACAAGCTGAACTCAACATTAGTAGTTTCTTTTTCATTAGGTTGATGGTAAGATGTAATTACATCTATCGTTCCATTTTTAACCCCTTCTAAAAGTGCATTTCTATCTTCTTTTGTTCTAAAAGGTGGAAGTATTTTAAATCTATTGTCAAATTGATTAATAATTTCATCGTCAAATAACAGGTGAAAAATGGATGTTCCACAGCTTAAATTATTTTGAGTTTTTTTAGCTACTTCTATATGTTCTAAGCTTTTTTTTGAAGATAAAATATTGAAGTGTAACCTTCCCTCGTGGTATTTATTAATCAATAAATCTCTATTAACCATAAGTTCTTCAGATAAATCTGGAATTCCTTCCAAACCTAATTTAGTTGAAACAACACCTTCATTTATTAGTCCGTTAGGTGATATTTTTTCTTCGTAAGGAAAAGAGATTATTAATCCATTAAAGTTCTTTGCATAAAGCAATGCTCTTGAAAAAAGACCGCTATTATGAATTGGTCGCATATTGTCAGAAAAGGCAAGTGCTCCAGCATTGTACATGTCAAACATTTCTGCCAATTGTTCGCCCTTTAAATTTTTAGATATTGCTCCAAAGGGAACAACATCTATTCCAAAATTTTTAGTAGTGTTTTTGCAAAAAAGAATTTCACTTTTTTTGTCTCTAGCAGGTTGGTAAGTAGGCTGTAGTCCTACACCAGTGAAACCACCAGATTTTGAGGAAAATAGCCCAGATTCTAGAGTTTCTCTTTGTTCATTTCCAGGCTCGGGAAAGTCTACTGAAAAATCAAAAAGACCAGGGCAAACATGAAGATTGTCTTCTTGAACTGTTTCTGAATTATTTACCTCAATATTGTCTTCAATCTTTTCAATTAATCCATTTTTTAGAAGTATGTCTTTTTTAGAGTTATTAAACTCTGAATTTGGGTCTATAATATTTACATTTTTAATTAAAAGTGAAGACATATTATGTTAGTTTTTTAATTATTATGATTTCTAAAATTAGGCATATTAAACTTATAAAAATAAAATATATCCAATATTCTAAATTCTTATTATTGTTTTTAATTAGTTCGGGATATTTATTTTGCTTTATGTCCCAATAGTGAATTTTATCATTTAAATCTAAATTTTCAAGCTCCGTATTAAGTTCTTTAGAAGAAGAAAATGCCATTTTAGATTCGCTTTTTGAATTGTTTACTGAAAATCCATTTACCAAACTGTCTTTGTTATATATGAAATAGTGACCAGTGGATTCAATCATGTCCTTAATATACAATGACGACGAACCAGAACTACTTGAAATTAAAGGGAAAAAAGAGTAAGTAGGCTCACTTAAATCATTGGTAATTTTTATATTTCCATTTTGTTGAATTGCTTGATTAATTTTGAAATTCTCCAAATCATTAATTGAAACTTGACTTGTAATGTCGTTGGCAGATTTCTCCTTTATGCGAAGAAGGATAGGTACAAACAAAGCATGTTGGCTGAAATTTGAATATTCCCTACTTAAATTGGAAGTGAAAAAATAAAAGTCATTATTCTTAAAAGAATATTTACTCAATAAAGGCTCTGCATTACTTAAGTTTATATAATTAATTGGATTGTATAAGTTTTGAATTTTAAGGTATTTATTAAAATAGGGTAGGTCTAAATTTTGATTATAATTTGAAAAAATATTTTTAAAAAAACTCAAATCAATAGATTCAATATCTAATTCTAATTTTAAGTTTATTATTTCAGAACTTTTAATACCAAGAATTTTATATAAATCTTTGTAATCTACATCTACACTAAGAGAAGGGAAAATTAAAATGCTTTTTCTTTTAGAGGAACTCGATAGCAGTTGGAGGGTTTTTTTATCAATATTTGATAGTTTATTTAAAATTATAAGCTCTGCATTTAAATCCTGAATAGTAATCCCATTATTAATATCTATATTTTTATAATTGGTTTTCTCAACAGATTTAAGCAGTGATTCTATAGATTTATTTGATTTATTTTCACCCTGGTGGATATTAACTATTGTAAATTTCTCTTCTAGCATATAAGAAAAGAAATATTTATCGTCAAATAATAATTCGTTATTAGGCGGATTTATCAAGCTAATTAATCCCGATTTTATTCCTTTTTCACTAACAGAATAATCAAATTTTATTTCTTTAGACTCCTTAGGATTAATTTTATTAAAAGATTGGTTTAATACCTCACCATTATTTATATTTAATTTGGTTTGAAATTCTACTTCTTCTACTGAATGATTGGTGATTTTAACATTTAAGTTTTCATTGTTGTTGATGGTTCTATTGTTTTTATTAAACCATACAGAATCAATTGAAATATTCTCGTTGGAAGATGAGCCATATTGAAGAATATTGATGTTTTTTATAATGCTTTTGTCTTTAATTTTATCCAGATCCAAAGTGTTTTCTTGAAGATCTGTAAACCAAAATGAATTTAATTTTTCAAGATTTAACTGTTCGTGCTGAATCTCTAAAGCCTCAGAAATGGTTAATGTTTGAGCAGTTGTTTTTAAATTGATAATTTCTTTTTTAATCTCATTATTATCAATAAAATATTGCTTGTTATTTTTTTTAATATTGGTGGTTAATACATATTTAGTTTCATCTGGTAAATTATCTATTAATTTTATCGCATCGTCTTTTGCAGATTCAAGAAGTGTTTGGTTTTGGTAACTTCTACTCATCGAAAATGAATTGTCTATATATATCCCCACTTTATTTAAATCTTTTAATAGGTCTATTTTTTGATCCTTTTTATATGGGAAACAAAAAGCTATAACTACAGAGCTTACAAATAAGATTCTAGAAATAAGTAATAGAATATTTTTTAATTGAGATTTTCTTTTTGTTTTCTCTTCTATGCTTTTTAAAAGAGAAACATCTGAAAAATAAATGGTTTCGTGTTTTTGTAAATTGAATAGATGGATGAATATTGGGATAATATTCAGAAGTAATGCCCAAAGAAAATCAGGATATAATAGACTCATTAAAGCACGAATTTAGTCAATATAATTTGATTTAAAACTCTTTGGATTCAATTCCCATTCCAAAAAGTGCAAAATCATATTTTACGGGATCTTTATAATCTAATTTTCGCAATGAAATATCCAGCTCTTCAACTGCCTTCCAATCATTTTGTTCTCTTTTCAAAAGATTAAATTCTCTAGCAGATCTTCCACTATGAATATCTAGTGGACAGGATAGCTTTGATGGACTTATTTTATTCCATATCCCAAAATCTACCCCTTTGTCGTCCTTTCTAACCATCCATCTTAAAAACATATTTATTCTTTTAGCTGCAGATCCTTTATTAGGGTTTGCAACATGTTTTTTAGTTCTAATTTCATGATGCTCTCCCAAAAATTCTTTTCTAAAATTCACAATTGCTTCAAATGAATTTTTGTTTTTTTTAAAATCAGGAGCAAATAACTCTTCTAACGAACCAAACCTTTTATATATTTTTTGAAGTCTTAAAATAAAAAATTGTAAATCAAAAACATTAAATGTTCTATGCTTAAAATCATTTAATAAATTCAGTTCATTTTCATTGAAATTTTTTACAAATTTAAAAGGTTCATTATCCATTATTTTTAATAGATTTTCTCCGCTTTTTATAATTGACTTTCTATTTCCCCAAGAAAGGGTAGCTATTATTAATCCAAATATTTCAATGTCTTTTTGTTCGGAAAATCTATGAACAAGTCCGATTGGGTCGGGTTTAATAAAAGTGGAGTTGTTGTACTTTTCTACAAAATAATCAAGCTTTTCTTTAGTTTCTTGTTTCATAAAAAAGATATTATTCAAAAAAAATTAATCTTCCCACTTAATAAAGGATTTAATTGAGCTTTTCCCACTTTGAAAAAGTTGAACAATATAAATTCCTGAACTTAATTTTTTGGTTGGTAATAATGTATGGAAGCCATCTAACTTTGAGGATAACATAACTTCACCTAAAGGGTTGTAAATTGTTACAAATGAATGATTACTATTATAGCTCTTAAAAAATATATTGATATTCGATCCAGTTGGATTTGGATAAAGTTCAAATTCTAATAAATCAGTTTTAGATATTGAAGCAGGGGCATTTAACCCTTCAAATACTTTAATATTATCTAAATATAAATTATTTCCAGCTCTGTTAGTTGTTTCAAATTTAACTAAAATCTCTTCGTTAGATAAACTAGAAAGATCAATAGTGTCGTTTCTCCAATGAGTAAAATATTCAGGAACAAAATCAAAAGAAGATGTGTCAAAAGTGCTAAGATCGTAACCATGCTTTTGGTAAACCAAATAGTCATAAGACAATCCACAATTATTGGAGACAAATACCTTAAGGGTGTCATCTAAAAATCCTGAAGCACTCCTTTTCTGATATGCAATATCAAATGTTAAAAATAAATCATTTGATGAAGAAAGGCTTATTTTTGGAGTTACAAGACCATCTTTCTGGTTGTTTCTAGGAGCGTAAGAAAATAGCTTTATGCAAGCCGATTGATCGCTCCACGGTAAGCCACTGGTAGAATCAACTCCCCATGTTTTGTCAAGATCTATATTTTCAATAATCCATGTGGTGTCGTTGATGCCATTTTCAAAATCCTCTATAAATGGAAGTGTTGTTATTTCCTTTATAATTGAAAATCTTAGGATGGTACTGTTATTAAAGTAATCATATTCATTAAAGGAATTTCCTAGATTAGCCAATACTTGTATTTCGTTTTTACCAGAACTAAAACCACTTAAAGCTGGGAGAGTAAAGCTAGAAGTAGAATTTGGAGCTAAACTTCCCGTCCAAGTATTATTTAGAATAGTATCTCCATTAATTTTTAAAGTAAACTCAATATTGGTAATTGTAAAATCTCCAAGATTTTTAAAAAATACTGTTGGGGTAAATGTATTTTCACAAGTATTTTCCCTAAAATTAGGTATAGTAAGAGAATCAAGATGAAGATCATAAATCATACTTGAAGGGTCAACTGGAGTATGGATTTGGCTTAAATGTAGAAATGCTGCATAAACATCTATCATCCCCATTCCGTAAACGTTGTCTTCACCAGCAACACCTAAATCCACAGCAGATAAATAAAGTGCCCAAAGTAGTTCTTCTCCAGAAAGGAAAGGAAAAGCTTCTTTTAATAGTAAAATGGCTCCCGAAACATGAGGTGCAGCCATACTAGTGCCAGAAATTGTATTAAAATTATTTTGTTCCCATGCTGATCTTACATTCTGACCTGGTGCTACAACTTCAGGATGAATAGCTAATGATCCCGAAGCAGAACACTGAGAAGGTCCTCTTGTAGAAAAATTTGATATTGGATAAGGAAAAGAAATATTCCCATTAACACTCCCAACACAGAATGTATTAACTTCTGAAGTGTTTATTCTTTGTGGAGAATTTACACTAGAATTACTTGGACCCGAATTACCTCCAGAAAAAACATTTGCAATTCCAGCCGCTTCAATTGCATTCATAAGATTTACAACAAAACCTTGACAGTGAATGGTGTCATTTCCATCATACCATCGCCAACTATTATTTATCACATCTGGAACATCCTCTGTTGTAGAAGTGTCATTATCTGGATTCAATGCCCATTGAAAGGCCTCTATCATATTAACAATAGGAGGGAGTGCTTGTACAGTCGAGGTAACAAAATCATTTGCAATCCAATAAGAACCAAAAGCAACTCCTATGGTGTCGTTAGTGGACTCTACTAATCCTGCAATAGTTCCCAAAGTATGCGTTCCATGATTTTGAATAGAGCCATTAGGAAATGTATTAAAATAACCAATCCAACTTTGTTGCATTGGAAACCTATCCCCGATAAATCTATTGCTAAATGCTGGATGATTTGGCCAAACTCCTGTGTCATAATTATAAGCTAATCTTCCTCTTCCAGTATAGCCAAGCGCCCACATGGCAGGTGCGTTTATTGCAATTAAACCATTTTCAACTCCGTTGGGGGTTCTGTTATTGTCTGCGGATTCCTTAAAATCGTCATGGGCGATAAATTGATTATTTTCAATTTTTATAGATAAAATATTAGAAAATTGCAACAATTTTTCAATTGTTGCCGCATCTACTTGAGCAACAATAATGTTTACAATCCAAAATGAATGATAATAGGTTTTAGATGAAGTTTGTTTTTTTAAGAAATCTATTACAAATTCTTGGGACTTAACAGCTTGCTCTTTTAAAAGCCTATTAATAATTTTTGGACGTTGATTAACTGGTGTTTGTTGGTCTTTAAATTGTTGATTTAGCTTGAAACAATCAATATTATCCTTGAATTCGATACGAATAGGAATTAGTTTTCCAGGATTATCTTCTACCCAACTATCTATTTCTTTAAATCCAATCTCTTGGTTATATGCATGAAGGAAAGTAACTAATAATGTGAAAAAAAATATTATTTTTTTCATAACTCTTAGTAAATACTTGGATACAACTTGGGATTGCTTTCATGCATTAGGTTGTATATGGCTTCTGTAATGTCATTTAGACTTGGTTTTGAGAAATAATCACCATCAGTTCCATAAGCTGGTCTATGATCCTTTGCAGTTAATGTTACTGGTTGAGAATCCAAATGGAAATATCCTCTTTGTTTATTAATTACTTGGTCTAACATAAAAGCAGTTGCTCCACCAGGAACATCTTCATCAATAAAAATAATCTTATTCGTTTTTTCTAAAGACTTACTAATTAAATGATTTATATCAAAAGGTATAAGTGTTTGTATGTCAATTAGTTCACATGATATACTGTAGTTTTTTAATTCTTTTACAGCTTGTTGACAAATATTAAAAGTGGAACCATAACTTACTACTGTAATATCTTTTCCTTCTGAAACAATTTCAGGAATTCCAATTGGGGTTGTAAACTCTCCGTAGTTTTCTGGTTCATTTTCTTTTATCCTGTACGCATTCAAACATTCAATAACCAATGCTGGATCATCTGATTTAATTAATGTATTATAAAATCCAGAAGCTTTTACCATGTTTCTAGGAACACAAACTATGATCCCTCTCAACAAATTAATGATTCCACCTAATGGAGAACCCGCATGCCATATTCCTTCAAGTCTGTGGCCTCTTGTTCTAACAATTAGAGGACACTTTTGGGTCCCTTTTGTTCTGTAGGCCAAAGTTGCTAAATCATCACTCATAATTTGAATACAATAAAGTAGATAATCTAGATATTGTATTTCAGCAATTGGTCTGAGTCCTCTTAAAGCCATTCCTATTCCTTGGCCAATGATTGTAGTTTCTCTTATTCCAGTATCAAAAACTCTAAGCTCACCAAATTCGTCCTGCATTCCCTCCATTACTTGGTTAACTCCACCAATAATTCCGGTATCTTCTCCAAAAGTTAAAAGCTCTGGAAATTGACTAAAAAGTTTTTGAAAATTATTTTTTAAAATCACTCTTCCATCTACTTTATTATTAGAGAATACAATATCTAATGGTTTAACTTTTAGAGCAGAATAATTTGTTTCAGTGTATAAATTAGAGTTGTAATTGTCAAACTCAGTCTCTTGTTGCGCTTTAAACCACTGGATAGCAGCTAATTTCTCGTTGGACTTTTCTCCTCTTGAAATTAATAAAGTCTTTCTAAAACTTGAAAAAATATCTTTTTTAATAGGTTCTCTTATTTTTTCTAAGTCGTTTACTATTTGAAGTATTTCTGATTTTTTAGAACTTTTACTGGCAATATTTTTTAGATGTAAAGTACATTCATTCAAGCTTTCTTTAATTGGGTTTAAAAACTCTGTCCAAGCCAACTTCGCTAGTCTTTTCACTTCGTTTTTACTATCTATTTCTATGGTTTCTAAATCTGCTAAGGTGCATATTGGCTTTCCAGTTGCATTTTCATTGCTAAGAATCCATTTTTTAAATTGAACTATACAGTCGTATTCTTTTTCCCAAGCTAGTCTTTCGCTAGACTTGTATCTTTCATGTGATCCAGAGGTTGAATGTCCTTGTGGTTGGGTGATTTCTTCGACATGTACCAAAGCTGGCTTATGGTGTTCTCTAGAAAAATTAACAGCTTCTTGGTAGGTGCTGTATAATTCAGCATAATTCCATCCATTACATTTGAAAATTTTCAAACCGTTGGATTGGTCCTTAATTTCAAAACCAGATAAAGCAGTAGAAATACTTTCTTTAGTAGTTTGGTATTTTTTTTCTACAGATATCCCATATCCGTCGTCCCAAACAGACATCACTAGTGGGATTTCTAAAACACAAGCTGCATTCATGGATTCCCAGAAGACACCTTCTGAAGTACTAGCATCTCCTATAGTTCCGAAGGCAACTTCATTTCCATTATTTGAAAAGTTATTAAAATCCTTTAATTCTTTATTTTGTCTGTATATCTTAGAAGCTAATCCTAATCCTACTAGACGTGGCATTTGTGCACCAGTACAAGAAATATCAGAAGAGGTGTTTTTTTTGTCTGATAAATTAAGCCAATTTCCATCCTTATCAACAGATTTTGTAGAAAAATGTCCACCCATTTGTCTACCAGCTGAGTTTGGTTCTTTTTCCAAATCTGTATGTGCATATAGCCCAGCAAAAAATTCTTGGACAGTAAGCTCCCCAATTGCCATCATGAATGTTTGGTCTCTGTAATAGCCAGATCTAAAATCTCCTTTGTTGAAGAATTTGGACATTACTAGTTGTGCTAGTTCTTTTCCATCTCCAAAAATTCCAAATTTCGCCTTTCCTGTAAGAACTTCTTTTCTTCCCAGCAAAGAGGCTTCTCTACTCATACAAATTATACGATAGTCGTTGAGAACTTGACTAATAAACTGTTCTTTATTTAAATCTATACTTTTAATTGTAGTATTATTTGGCATTAAGATTTTTAGAATTTTTACAAAAATAACACTATTAAACAATTAAAAAAGTTGCATATTAAATTAATGATTTTAAAAGCGTAGATTCTACACATAAAAAACATGATTGTTGCAATAAGAATAAAAATAATATAAATCTTAAATACCTTATTTGTGAGAAATTAGATTGTGTATATTTGAATAAAGAATTAAAAAATGAAATTATTAGAAGGTAAAACTGCAATTATAACTGGTGGAAGTAGAGGAATTGGCAAAGGAATAGCTTTGGTTTTTGCCCAACATGGTGCAAATGTTGCTTTTACCTATAGTTCTTCTGTGGAATCTGCTAATTCTTTAGAAAAAGAGTTAAGTAATTATGGAGTAAAAGTAAAAAGTTTCCAAAGTAATGCTGCTGACTATAAAGAATCACAAGATTTGGTTGAAAATGTCTTATCAGATTTTGGTTCTATTGATGTTTTAGTAAACAACGCTGGAATTACTAAGGATAATTTATTAATGAGAATGGGTGAAGAAGATTTTGATAAAGTTATCGAAGTGAATCTAAAGTCTGTTTTTAATATGACCAAAGCTGTGCAAAGAACAATGCTCAAACAACGAAAAGGGTCCATAATTAATATGAGTTCAGTTGTTGGAGTAAAAGGAAATGCTGGACAATCAAATTATGCTGCTTCTAAGGCTGGAATTATTGGATTTTCTAAATCTGTTGCCCTTGAATTAGGGTCTAGAAATATTAGAAGTAATGTAATTGCTCCTGGTTTTATTGAAACTGAAATGACTGCAAAGTTAGATGAGAAAACCGTAGATGTTTGGAGAAATGCAATTCCACTTAAAAGAGGCGGTTCACCAGAAGATATTGCCAATGCTTGTGTTTTCTTGGCAAGTGATCTAAGTGCTTATGTAACTGGTCAGACTTTAAATGTTGATGGTGGCATGTTAACCTAACTTACTATAGTTGAGTACAATTATTTTTGATTCCTCCATTTATCTATTTTTTGTTTTTGTCGCAATTGGATTTGCCTTAACTTTCTTACTCTACAATAAAGAAAGAAAACAGAATTATTTATCCTCAAAAACTCTTTTAATATTATTTGTTTTAAGGTGGATTACCTTTATTTTATTAAGCATTTTTCTTTTAAGACCTAAGATTATAAAATCAGAGTTGGTGAAAGAAAAACCAATTCTTTTGCTTGCTCAAGACAATTCTAAAAGTATTTTATCTAATGAAGATTCAACTTTTTATGAGAATTTTTATGAAGATTCAATCAAAAATCAATTGGAAGAGTTAAGAGAGTTTTATGATTTAAGAACATGTGTATTTGGCCAAAAAATCTTAAAAGACACACTATTTTCCTTTGAAGATAATTCTACCAATTTTGATCAACTATATAGTTTCATAAATATAAAATACCATGGAACTAACTTAACAGATTTAGTAATTGCTTCGGATGGAATAGTAAATATGGGTAAGGATTTACCTTATTTATCTATTTCTCCTTCAATTTCGGTAAATACAATTCTACTTGGAGATACTTTTCAATACGAGGACATTAAAATTAAATCTATCAATAATAATAAATATGCTCTTTTGGGAAATGATTTTCCTGTTGAAGTCACCATGGTTGCAAATAATTCTTTTAAAAATGTTAAGGTTCAATTATTTTCTGGGAAAGAATTATTACAAGAAAAAAAGTTTAAAACCTTTAATAAAGGAATCAATAAAGTAACTTTTATAGACAAAGCAAATGAAAAAGGGATTAAGGATTATAAAGTAGTGATTAGTTCTGAAAAAACAGAAAAAAACTTATTGAATAATTCTAAAACAACCTCCATTGAAGTAATTGACTATTCTCAAAAGATATTAATTTTAAGTTCTGGTTCACATCCAGATATTGCCGCTATTAATTGGGCATTAGAAGACCAATTGAAATCAAAAGTAACAACCTTTCAAATCGATGATTTTAATGGGAAAATTAACGACTTTGATCTTTTAATTTTTTACAAGCCAACCAGCAGTGAGGTTTTAATGAAAATTGTTGAGAAAAGTAGATTGTTGGAGATTCCATCGCTAATTATTTCTGGTTCAGAAATAAGGTCTAAGACAGATGAAAATATTCTTTTAGGACTAAAACAAAATAAATTTAAAGGCATTAATGAAGTAAGAGCGCAGTTAAATGAAGATTTTAAGTCTTTTGCATTTGGAGAGAAATGGCAGAATATAATTTCTAAGTATCCCCCTCTTTCTGTCCCATTTTCGATAGATTACAATCTGGTTTCTAGTGCAAATATTTTACTTTATCAGTCTGTAAACAACTTAAAAATGCCTTATCCATTAATTTATTTTTTCAATAGTAGAAATATCAAACATGGAGTGATAATTGGCGAAGGTATATGGAGATGGAAAATGTCCGAATATAGACTAAATAACAATGCCAATATATTTAAAGATTTTATAAGAAAAATCATTCAATACTTGAAGAAAACAGACAAAAAATCTAGATTAAATTCTATAGTTCCAAAGAATAGTTTCGAAAATAAATCTCTCTATATATATACAGAGTATTACAATGAATTAATGGAGGTTGAATCTGGAGCAGATATTGTATTTTCTTACAAAGACTCTTCCGGAAAAGAAAATTCCAAAAATTTGATATCTAGAGATAATTTTTACGATTTAAAACTAAGTGGATTGCCAATTGGAGATTACAGCTATAAAATAATTTTAAATAATGAAAATGAAATTCTTAAAACGGAAGGTAAATTTTCAATTATTCCTTCAAATATTGAAAAGTTAAATACTGTAGCTAATCCAAAAAAATTAGCAGTACTTAATCAAAATGGAAGAAGTTATAAGTTTTCAGAATTTAAAAATTTAATCGATAACCTAAAGAAAGATAATAATTCAAAAATCAAGACACATAACGAAGAAAAGCAGCAAGATTTAATTAACTATAAATGGCTTCTTTTGCTCTTAATATTCCCATTTGTAGAATGGTTTTTGAGGAAGAATAAAGGTCTTTTATGATTTAGTATAAATCCTGATCTAGTTCTTCAAAACCACCGAAATCATCTTCTTCAGGTTCATTTAGAATATCTTCAATTTCGGAAAGTTTATTTTCATCTTCCGTATTAAGTGTCTCATCACTTTTTTTAGCTTCATATTCTCCCAATTTATGAAGGAGCTTTAAGGTTTCATCATTCTCTAAATCACTTTCTTTCAAAATCTCTACATAAAATATATTCATATTAAGAAAGTCATTTACATATAAAAATTTTAATTTCTTTTCTTTAAATACTTCATTTATGGTAATAGATTCCATGAATTTAATTGTTTGATCATCTCCGACATTCATATTCATTAAAGTAATTTCTTCACCTTTATCCCAATCGTGGTTACTGTAGAAAAAAGAAGACATTTCTAATTTATCAAGATGAAAATTTTCGATTAAAAATTCATGTATTGTTAAGAAATTTTTTTCTTTATGAATTCTTAAGTCTGCAAATATATCCTCTTGAGTATCTGCTACTATTCTTATATCTAATGAGTTACTTTTCAATTATTCCAATTTCTTTAGCCTTAACAAGCAAATAGTCGTATGCTTCTTGGTAGCTGTTTTTAATTATTCCATCTAAAATAGCATTTTTTATAGATTCTTTAAGAATACCAACTTCCTTACAAGGTTTAATATTAAAAGTCTCCATAATTTCTTTTCCATCAATAGGAGGTTGCCAATTTTTTATTTTATCTCTGTCTTCTAAATCTCTAAGTTTGATTTTAACATCCTCAAACCTATTTATATATTTAATTTTCTTGTCCTTATTTTTTGAAGTAATATCTGATTGACATAACGTCATTAAATCCTCTAAATCGTCTCCAGCTTCAAACAGCAATCTTCTAAGAGCTGAGTCTGTTATACTTTTATTGGTTAATGATATAGGTCTCAAATGCAACAAAACTAATTTTTGGACATATTTCATAGGATTGTCTAAAGGAAGTTTTAATTTTCTAAATATGGAAGGTACCATTCTTGCTCCTTTGTCTTCATGACCATGAAAAGTCCAACCCTGTTTTGCATTAAATCTTTTGGTATTTGGTTTTGCTATATCGTGAAGTAAAGCTGCCCATCTAAGCCACAAATTTCCTTTGCTGTGAGGCAGAATATTGTCAAGAACTTTTAAAGTATGGTAAAAATTATCCTTATGGCTTTTTCCATCTTTTATTTCAATGCCTTTTAATAACTGAAATTCAGGAAAAATTAATTTTAACAATCCTGTTTCTTCTAAAAGCTTAAACCCCTTTGATGGTTCATTGCTCAGTATTATTTTATTTAATTCCTCAGTTATCCTTTCTTGTGCAACAATTTCTATTCTATCTACATTTTTTTTAATGGCTAGTAAGGTTTGATCTTCAATTTCAAAATTCAGTTGAGAAGAAAATCTAATTGCTCTCATCATTCTTAAGGGATCATCTGAAAATGTGATATTTGGATCTAATGGTGTTTTCAGCATCTTTTCTTTCAGATCTTTAATTCCATTAAATGGGTCAATAAATGCTCCATAATTTCCTTTGTTTAAGGATATAGCCAATGCATTAATTGTGAAATCTCTTCTGTTCTGGTCTTCTTCTACAGTTCCATTTTCAACAATTGGGTTTCTAGAGTCTTTTCTGTAGCTTTCTTTTCTAGCGCCAACAAATTGAACTTCAAGATCTCCAACATTAATCATAGCTGTCCCAAAATTCTTAAAAACTTTTACAGTCGAACTATTTAAAACTTCAGCAGTTTTTTTTGCAAGCTCAATTCCACTACCAACAGTAACTATGTCAATATCTTTGGTGGTTCTATTAAGAATTTGATCTCTTACATAGCCTCCAATAACAAATGCTTTTTGGTCAATTTGTCCAGCAACACTTGAAATAGCTTTAAAGATTTTTTCTGAACCTAAAAGATTATTGTATTTATTTTCTGAGATATTCAATTTTACCATTATTGATTTTTATTACTTCAGATGGTATTCCAGAAGATTTCACTTCAAAATTAAGAATTAGATCTACAGAATTTATAATTGACTTAGAAATATTATCTAAACCTTCAGGAAAATTTTCTCCACTAATGTTGGCAGAACTTGAAATAATTGGGGAATCTAGTTTACTTATAATTTCTTTCAACTCATTTACAGGAGATACTCTAAAGGAAATCTCATTTAAATCATTGGCTAGAAATCTGTATTTACTTATGCAATTTGGATATATAACAGTAGGAGGGGAGTCGTTTTTTTTTATTAAATCATAGTCCTTAATATTTAAATTTTCTACATATTTTGGAATGTTATCTATACTATCAATTAGATTAATTAATGGCATATTATAAGGTCTCTTTTTTATATCAAAAACTCTCTTAACGCTATTTTTAAGTATTGATTTACAACCAATGGCCCAAATTGTCTCTGTTGGATACAGAATGATTCCCCCATTATTAAGAACATCAAGAGCGGAATCAACTTTTGTAGAACTATAATTATTAGACCAAACTTTCGTAGACATCAATAAGCTTTTTTGAAATTTTATTTGGTTGGAAGTTTTCTGCATGTTTTAATCCCCTATAATCATAGATTCTCTTAGTTTATTATTGGTAAGACATTCTTCAATTTGAAATGCAAATTCTTCCCTGTTTTCAGAATCAATATATTTACTAAAATCTCCACCAGCCTCCTGAAAACAACTTCCTTTACTACTTATAACAGGCGTTTTACAGTTAAGTGCTTCAAGAATAGGAATTCCAAATCCTTCGAAAAGAGATGGGTAAAGAAATAAGGACGACAACGAGTAAATTATTGGTAATTCATCAATTGAAACATTCTCTAAAAAAATAATTTTTTTACTGTCAAAATTCATTTTTTTCATTTGAATTTTAAGAAAATTCATATACTGTGTTTTTTTTCCAACCACCACTAAAGGAACATCCATTTTCATAACACTCATGGCGTTTATTATGGATATTAAATTCTTTCTAGTTTCTATTGTTCCTACGTTTAACATAAAGTCTTTGGGAAGATTAAATTTTTTCTTTGTAAAATCTATGTCTTCTTTAGAATATTCTTTTCTGAAATTTTCGTGGCAGGTTTGATATATTACTTTTATACTCTCAGGTTTTATTTTATAAAATTCTACTATGTCTTGTTTTGTTTGTTCGCTAATTGCAATGGTTAAATCTGCATGTTTAACTGCATATTTATATTTAATATTATATATCTTTCTATCTATACTTCTGTAATTTCTAGGGAACCTTTTAAAGATTAAATCATGAATGGTAACTACATATGGAATTTGCTTATTCTTAACTCTTGGAATCTCATTGCTTAAACCGTGGAATATATCTACATCATTTTTAATTATGGATTTTTCCATGTTTATAGTTCGCCATAATCCTTTAAAAGTTTTATTTAGTTTATTTTGAGGAAATATGGAATAAGTATTGTCGTAATTACTTAAGAAATCTAATCTGGAATTTTCAGAATCTTTTGGAGCAAATAGAAAGTATTCATTATCAGAATATTCTTTGATTAAGTGCTCAATTAAGTCTCTACTGTAATTGCCTAATCCAGTAAAATTTTGATATGCTCTTTTGGCATCAAAACCTATTTTCATTTCGTAAATTTATTTTAAATAATTAAAAATAATCAAACAGTGACTTCAAATTCTCTCAATACTTCGTTAAGAGATGTTTTTAAATCTGTACTTTCTTTACGTTCTCCAATAATCAATGCACAGGGCACATGATAATCTCCACTATTGAATTTTTTATTGTAAGAGCCAGGAATAACTACTTTTCTTTCAGGGACTTCTCCTCTATATTCTACAGGCTCAGATTGAGTAACATCAATTACTTTTGTAGATTTTGTAATAACAACATTTGCACCCAAAACTGCTTCTTTTCCAATTCTAGCACCTTCCACAATTATACATCTAGAGCCAATAAAAGCATTGTCCTCAATAATTACTGGTGATGCTTGCAATGGCTCTAAAACTCCTCCTATTCCAACACCTCCACTTAAATGAACATTTTTTCCTATTTGAGCACATGAACCAACTGTTGCCCAAGTGTCCACCATAGTTCCCGAATCTACATATGCTCCAATATTTACATAAGATGGCATCATAATAACGTTTTTAGCTAAATAGGCTCCAAATCTAGCAATTGCATGAGGAACAACTCTAACTCCTTTAGAAGCATAATTACTTTTTAATTTCATTTTATCGTGAAACTCTAAAGGACCAATTTCTATTGTTTCCATTTTTCTTATTGGGAAATACAACACAACAGCTTTTTTTATCCATTGGTGTGTTTCCCATTTATTATTAATTTTTTCAGCAACTCTTAGTTCACCAGCATCTAATTTGGCAATTACTTTTTCTATAGCATTTACAGTTAATTCATTTTTTAATAAATCCCTATTTGACCATGCTTGATTGATTATATTCTCTAAATCCATATACAAATATCACAATTAATTTAAATGGTTTTGTTTTATAGGATTATATTTGAACAATGAATCAAATTTTGGCTTTAGATTACGGGTTAAAAAGAACAGGAATTGCCTATGCAGAAAGTCCATTATTTATTGCTCATGCCTTAAAGACAGTAAAAACACATGATTTACTAATTTTTATTGAAAATCATCTGCTCAAAAATAACGTTGTTAAAATAGTAGTTGGAGAACCAAAATCTCTAAGTGGTGGGAAAACACATTCAAGTGATATGGTTCAGAATTTTTACCGAAGAATAACTAAATCTTTTCCTAAAATAGAAATAAAATTTCACGATGAGAGATTTACTTCTAAAATAGCCATGCAAACTGTCATAGGTTCTGGAATAAAAAAAATGAAAAGAAGAAATAAGGAAACCCTTGATAAAATAGCTGCAGTTATTATTTTGCAAGATTATTTAAAGTCTGAGGAGTTTCAAAGGTCATCAAATACGTAAATTACCTCATCATTTTTTTTCATTAAATAATGTTCTCTCGCAAATTTTTCTAGAGCAAATTTGTTGGTAGTTAACTGCTTTGTTTTTTCTTTAATTTGTATTATCTCTTTTTCTTTCTTAATGTTCTCTAGTTCTAGTGAGTGAAGTTCTTGCTTCATTTTATATAACTTATAAAATGTAGTATCGTCGATTAGTAGAAGAATAAAAATCAACATGGCGGTAGATAAAAAGTATCTATTGTTTAAAATTATTAAATTTTTCACATTACAACATTATTAATTTTGTTTGTGCTTTTCTATTTACACACTATTTCTTTTTAAACATATCAATGTTGGTCTACAGTGTTATTTCCGATGACAAATTTACAATAAGCTTAAATTAGATACTATTGATTAAGACATAATGTCATAGATTTGCAATAATTGTCTATTGGCATATAGTTTGAATGGTTAATATAAAATTATAAAAAATGCAAAAAGGATCCATAAACGTACAAAGCGAAAATATTTTTCCAATTATCAAGAAATTTCTTTATTCTGATACTGAAATTTTTTTAAGAGAATTAGTCTCTAATGCTGTTGATGCTTCACAAAAACTAATGACTTTATCCAATGCTGGAGAGTACAAAAAGGAAGTGAAAAATTTAAAAGTTGAAGTAATTTTAGATTCCAAGAAAAAAACCCTTACCATCAGAGATCATGGCATAGGAATGACACAAGACGAAGTAAATAAATATATTAACGAAGTTGCTTTTTCTGGTGCAGAAGAATTTTTAGAAGAATATAAAGACAAAGACCCCAAATCTATAATTGGTCATTTTGGACTTGGTTTTTATTCTTCGTTTATGGTTTCTAGCAAGGTTCAAATTCAGACACTTTCCCATAAAGATGGCTCAAAAGCTGTTCAGTGGGAATCCAAAGGAGACCCAACTTTTGAATTAAAAGAAATTAAAAAGAAAGACAGAGGAACAGATATTATTCTTCATATTGATAAAGATTCTAAAGAGTTCTTAGAAGAAAATAGAATTTCAGGAATTTTAAATAAGTACTGTAAATTTCTCCCTGTTGATATAGAGTTTGGAACCAAAACAGAATCTATTGATGATCCAAAGGGTAAGAAAGACAAAGATGGAAATGTTGAGAAAATTAGTATTGATGTTCCAAACATTATTAACAACCCATCTCCTGCATGGATAAAAAAGCCTGTAGATTTAGAGTTAGAAGATTACAAATCCTTTTACAGTGAATTATATCCATTTACAGAAGAACCACTTTTTCATATTCATTTAAATGTAGATTATCCATTTAATTTAACCGGAATACTTTATTTTCCAAAACTTAAAAATCAAATTGAATTACAGAAAAATAAGATTCAGCTTTACAGCAATCAGGTCTTTATAACAGATTCTGTAGAAAATATTGTTCCAGAGTTTTTAACACTTTTACATGGAGTAATTGATTCTCCAGATATTCCTTTGAATGTGTCACGGTCTTATTTGCAAAGCGACAGTAATGTTAGAAAAATCTCTAACCATATAACTAAAAAGGTTGCAGATAAGTTGTCCGGAATGTTTAAAAAGGATAGAAAAGACTTTGAAAGTAAATGGGACGATATTAATGTCTTTATCCAATATGGAATACTAACAGACGAAAAATTTCATGAAAAAGCCAAGCCATTTAGTTTACTGAAAAATTCAAAAGACGAGTATTTTACTTTGGAAGAATACAAGGAAAAAGTAAAAGCTGCACAAACGGATAAAAATGATAAGTTAGTATTTCTTTATTCTCACGATAAAGAAGAGCACCATTCTCTTATTGAGTCGGCTAACAAAAAAGGATACGATGTGTTAATTATGGATGGACCTCTTGCTTCCCATTATATTTCAAAAACAGAACAAGATTTAGGTGCTTCATTTGCTAGAGTTGATGCAGATACTATCGATAATATCATTTCAAAAGAAGAGAATATTCCATCGAAATTAACCAAAGAACAGGAAGAGTCACTCAAGCCAATTTTTGAAGAAATTGTTGAAAAAGAAAAATATACTGTTCAAGTAGAAAGTTTAAGCGAAACTGAAAAACCAGTTTTAATTACCCAAAGTGAGTTCATGAGGAGAATGAAAGAGCAACAAGCTGCTGGTGGCGGAGGAATGAATATGATGGGAGTAATGCCAGAAATGTATAATCTTGTGGTAAATACCAATCATCCATTGGTTTCTAAAGTAATAACTGCCAAAGGAAAAAATCAAAAAGTTCTAGCCAAACAAGCTTTAGATTTGGCTCTCTTATCGCATGGCATGTTAAAAGGTAAGGATTTAAGTGATTTTGTAGAAAGAAGTTTTGAATTGATTTAAAGTGTTAATAGGAATTGGAGGTTTAGTAGGTGCAGCACTTGGTTTTTTTGCAACCAGAAGTTTATTTGGTGCATTTTTAGGCTACTTTATTGGATCTAGTTTTGATAAGTTTAGCTCCAATAACTCTCAATCTTCTGGTTCTTACAACTTTAGAGGAAGTTCTTATTCGAATGATGCCAGTTATTATTCGTCTAGGATAACTCAAAATGACTTTGCTACAGCACTACTTGTTCTTTCTGGAGCAGTAATGAAGGCAGACGGAAAAATTTTAAAATCTGAATTAGATTATGTTAAAGATTTTTTCAGACAGCAATTTTCTCCCCAACTTTCTGCAAAATACATAAGTGATTTTAAGGATATACTAAAAAAGAATTTTGTACTCNTTGAGATATGTAATACAATAAANAATAGTATGCCTTTAAGACAAAGGTCTCTTCTTATTCAATATCTATTTGGAATTGCGCAGGCNGATGGAAATGTGTCNGANTCTGAAATGAAAGTAATTCAAAAAATCGCCTCTTATTTTAGAATTTCAAAAATAGAATTTGAACAAATTAAATCTCTATTTTATAANGATGTTTCTAGTTCTTATAAAACTTTGGGTATTGATGAATCAGCTAGTAATGACGAAATTAAAAAGGCCTATCGTAAAATGGCAGTCAAACACCANCCAGATAAATTCAATCANCTTGGAGAAGAACAGCAGATAGCNGCTAAGAAGAAATTTCAAAAAATTCAAGAAGCTTACCAACATTTGAAAAAAGAGAGAGAANTAAAATAGATGAAAGATTTTTACAATATCTTTTTAAAACACTATTGGATTTTATTCTTTTTACTTTTTTTGTGGTTGGTTCATTTTGCAAATATCCATTTCCATCTAAATCTATATAAACTTGGTGTTTTCCCAAGAACACTAGACGGATTATGGGGAATAGTATTTTCTCCTTTAGTTCACTCTTCATCTGACAATAACCATTTAATTAATAATTCTGTTCCTTTTGTAATTCTTACTTGGGCTATGTTTTACTTTTACCGTCCTATTGCTTGGAGAGTATTATTTTTTTCTTGGATTATAACAGGGTTGAGTGTTTGGTTTTTTGGTAGAAGTTCCTTTCATATTGGTATTAGTGGAGTTATTTATAGCCAATTATTTTTTTTATTTTTTAGTGGTGTTTTTAGACAAGATTCAAGATTGCTTACGGTCGCATTACTTGTAGTATTTATTTATGGAAGCATGATTTGGGGAATCTTTCCATACGATTGGAAAATCAGCTTTGAAAGCCATCTTTCTGGAGCAGTTATTGGGGTAGTATTGTCTAGATATTATAAGAACGAAAATGCTACTTTTGCGAAAAAGAAAACACAATGGGAAATAGAAGAAGAATTAGGAATTGAATCAGACGATTTAGATGGACTTTGGAACCAAAACTTAGAAGATTAATCTTTTTTAGATTTTGATTTCTTTTTAACATCTTCGAGAATAACAATAATTTCTTCTTTCTTTTTGTCGAAATCAATCTTAATTACATCTCCTTCTTTTACCTTTTTTTGAATAATTTCTTCTGCTAAAGGATCTTCAATATACTTTTGAATAGCTCTGTTTAGTGGTCTTGCACCATACTTTTCATCAAAGCCTTTTTCAGCAACATATTCCTTAGCATTCTTAGTTAATTCGACTTTGTATCCAAGAGAGTTTATCCTTTTAAATAATTTCTCCAATTCTATATCTATTATTTTTAGAATATCTTTTTTGTCCAAAGAGTTAAATATAACTACGTCGTCAATTCTATTAAGAAATTCTGGAGCAAATGCTTTTTTTAGTGCACTTTGAATAACTCCTTTAATGTTTTCTTGATCATTGTCAGTTCTTGTTTTAGTACCAAATCCAACTCCAGTTCCAAAATCTTGTAGTTGTCTGGCACCAATATTAGAAGTCATAATGATTATAGTATTTTTAAAATCTATATTTCTTCCTAAACTGTCTGTCATCTTCCCATCGTCAAGGACTTGTAACAATAAGTTAAAAACATCAGGATGTGCTTTTTCAATCTCATCAAGTAAAATTATAGAGTAGGGCTTTCTTCGGACCTTTTCTGTTAATTGACCACCTTCTTCATATCCTACGTATCCAGGAGGAGCTCCAATTAATCTAGATACTGCAAATTTTTCCATGTATTCGCTCATATCTATTCTAATTAGTGCTTCTTCACTGTTAAATAAATATTTGGCTAAAACTTTACATAATTGTGTTTTGCCTACACCAGTAGGGCCAAGAAATATAAAAGAACCTACTGGCTTATTTGGATCCTTTAAGCCCGCTCTATTTCTTTGAATAGCTTTTACCACTTTGGTTATGGCTTCGTTTTGTCCAATGACAGTTCCGTTCATGGAATCCACCATTTTCATTAATTTCCCACTTTCCTTTTCGGCAACTTTTTGAACAGGTATCCCAGTCATCATCGCAACAACTTCAGCTACATCTTCATCTGTTACTTCTTGTCTATGGGTTTTACTTTCTTCTTCCCACTTGATTTTAGCATTGTCAAGTTCTTCATTCAATTTTCTTTCTGAATCTCTTAGCCTAGCTGCTTCTTCGTACTGTTGGCTTCTAACTACCTTATTTTTTAGTTCTTTAACATCCTCAATATTTTTTTCAATGGTTATAATTGATTCAGGAACATTGATATTAGTAATATGAACTCTTGAACCAACCTCATCTAAAGCGTCAATTGCTTTATCTGGAAGGTGACGATCTGAAATATATCTTTCTGTTAAATTGACACAAGACTTAATAGCCTCTGAAGAGTATTTTACATTGTGATGGTCTTCATACTTCTCTTTTATATTTTCTAAAATTTGAAGAGTTTCTTCAATACTTGTAGGTTCTACGAGTACTTTTTGAAAACGTCTTTCTAAAGCCCCGTCTTTTTCAATAAATTGTCTGTATTCATCTAAGGTAGTTGCTCCTATACACTGAAGTTCTCCTCTTGCAAGAGCAGGCTTAAACATGTTAGAGGCATCTAACGAGCCAGAAGCACCACCAGCACCAACTATAGTATGGATTTCATCAATAAATAAAATAATATCTGGTGACTTTTCTAATTCGCTCATTACAGCCTTCATTCTTTCCTCAAACTGTCCTCTATATTTTGTGCCTGCAACTAAAGAAGCAAGATCAAGAGAAATTACTCTTTTATTAAATAGAACTCTGGAAACTTTTCTTTGGGTAATTCTTAACGCTAGACCTTCTGCAATAGCAGATTTACCAACTCCAGGTTCCCCAATTAACAATGGGTTATTCTTTTTTCTTCTCGAAAGAATTTGGGAAACTCTTTCAATTTCTTTTTCTCTACCTACAATTGGATCTAATTTGTCGTCTTCTGCAAATTTGGTTAAATCTCGTCCAAAATTATCTAAAACAGGTGTTTTAGATTTGCTATCAGTAGTTTTTTTAGGACCACTACTAGAAAAGCTATCTTCTTTTTCCATATCGTCTTCATCTGCAGACTCAGGATATTTAGATTCTGGAAGAGATTCCGGCTTGTAGCCAGACTCCATCATAATATCTAATTCTTCTTTGATAGACTCATAATTTAAATTGTGTTCTTTTAAAAGAGATGATGCAATATTGTTGTCTTCCTTTAATATAGACAAAAGCAAGTGCTCTGTTCCAATCATATTGCTTTTAAATAGTTTTGCTTCTAAATAAGTTATTTTTAAAACTTTTTCAGCTTGTTTTAAAAGTGGAATATTTCCTGAGCTTTTGAGTTCAGATATTTGTCCAGAATCTAGTTTTGACTCTAGTTTCTTTCTTAGTTCTTTAGAATTTATTCCAGAGGATTCAATCATTTTCATTGCAACTCCTTCTCCTTCTCTAATGATCCCTAGTAAAAGATGTTCAACTCCTATATAGTCGTGGCCCAATCTTAAGGCTTCTTCACGACTGTAACTTATTACTTCTTTAACTCTTGGTGAAAATTTTGCATCCATATTTATCAAAATTAATATTGTTTTTCATATTTAAAACATTCGTTTCAAATTTAATCAACAACAATTTTGTTAATTGTTCATAATATTTGCTTTTCGCACATGTTTTTGTGGATAAATGTTTGACAAAACACTTGTAATTATACTTAAAGAAATGATACTTTCGTTTATCTTAAAAAACATAAAAAATAAAGACTATGAGTGACCAGAGTGGTGAAAGGATAATTCCTGTTAGTATTGAGGATGAAATGAAGACAGCTTACATTGATTATTCAATGTCGGTAATTGTTTCTAGAGCACTTCCTGATGTAAGAGATGGTTTAAAGCCAGTTCACAGAAGAGTTCTTTACGGAATGCTTGAACTAGGGGTAAGGTCTAATAGTTCTTTTAGGAAATCAGCTAGAATTGTTGGAGATGTCTTGGGTAAATACCACCCTCACGGTGATTCTTCTGTTTACGACACTATGGTTAGAATGGCTCAGCATTGGTCTTTAAGATATCCTCTGGTGGATGGTCAAGGAAATTTTGGTTCTGTTGATGGAGATAGTCCTGCTGCAATGCGATATACTGAAGCAAGACTTAAAAGAACTGCCGAAGAATTGCTTTCAGATTTAGAAAAGGATACGGTTGATTTTTCACCCAATTTTGATGATTCTCTAAGTGAACCATCTGTATTGCCAACCAGAATACCTAACTTATTAGTCAATGGATCTTCTGGAATTGCTGTAGGTATGGCTACCAATATGGCTCCTCACAATTTAACAGAAGTAATAGATGGTACAATAGCATATATAAATAACAAAGAAATTGACATAGATGGATTAATGGAATTTATAAAAGCTCCTGATTTTCCTACTGGCGGGACTATTTATGGTTATGAGGGTGTGAAAAATGCTTTTCATGAAGGAAAGGGCAGGATTGTAATGAGAGCAAAAGCCACTATTGAAGAAATTAGAGAAAATAGAGAAGCAATAATAGTAACTGAAATTCCATATCAAGTAAATAAAGCTGATATGATACAAAAAACAGCTGCTTTAGTAAACGAAGGAAAGCTTGTTGGTATCTCTGAAATAAGGGACGAATCAGACAGAAATGGAATGAGAATTGTATATGAAATTAAAAGAGATGCAATTCCTAATGTTGTTTTAAATAAATTATTCAAGTACACATCTCTACAGACCTCATTTTCAGTTAATAACATTGCTTTGGTAAAAGGCAGGCCAGTTGTTTTAAACTTAAAAGATTTAATTGTTCATTTTGTAGACCACAGACACGAGGTGGTTATTAGAAGATCGAAGTTTGAGCTCAAAAAAGCAGAAGACAGAGCACATATATTAGAAGGTTTAATTATTGCTTCAGATAATATAGACGAGGTTATAGCCTTAATTAGAGGCTCAAAAAGCCCTGACGAAGCTAGAGAAAAATTGATGAGCAAATTTAAATTATCTGATCTTCAATCTAGAGCGATTGTTGAAATGAGATTAAGACAATTAACAGGCTTAGAACAAGATAAATTAAGAGCAGAATACAACGATTTATTGAAGGTTATTGAAGATTTAAAAGACATTCTTAACAGAGAAGATAGAAGAATGGATATTATTAAAACTGAATTGGAAGAAGTTAAGAAAAAATTTGGCGACGAAAGAAGATCAATCATTGAATATTCTGCCAATGAAATGAAGATTGAGGATTTAATTCCAAATGAAGAAGTTGCAATTACAATTTCACATGCTGGTTATATTAAAAGAACTAATCTTAACGAATATAAAGTCCAAAATAGAGGTGGAGTAGGCTCTAAAGGTTCTGCTACAAGAGATAAAGATTTTTTACAAGAATTATTTGTAGCAACTAACCATAACTGGCTTTTAATTTTTACTGAAAAAGGGAAATGTTTTTGGATGCGTATTTTTGAAGTTCCTGAGGGAAATAAGGCAGCAAAAGGTCGAGCTATTCAAAACCTTATCAACATAGAACAAGACGATAAAGTAAAAGGCTATGTGGTAGTTAAAGATTTAAAAGATGAAGAGTATACATCCAATAATTATATTATAATGTGTACCAAAAAAGGAATCATCAAAAAAACAAGTTTAGAGGCTTATTCTAGACCTAGAACCAACGGTATTAATGCCATAGGAATTAGAGAAGGTGATGAATTACTAGAGGCTAAATTAACCAATGGAGAAAGTGAAATTTTGATGGCAATTAAATCTGGTAGAGCTATTAGATTTAATGAATCTAAAGTTCGATCAATGGGAAGAACTGCATCTGGAGTTAGAGGAATTACGCTTTCTGAGGGAGATGAAGTTATTGGAATGGTATGTGCTCAAGATTTTTCTAGAACTATTATGGTTGTCTCTGAAAATGGATATGGAAAAAGAACATTACTTAACGATCCAGAAACCAACGAACCAATATACAGAATAACCAACAGGGGAGGAAAAGGAGTTAAAACGCTCAATGTTACAGAAAAAACAGGAAATTTAATTGCTATTAAATCCGTTACTGATGACGATGATTTAATGATTATAAACAAATCTGGATTAACAATAAGAATGCATGTAGCGGATATAAGATCTCAAGGAAGAGCTACTCAAGGGGTTAAATTAATAAACCTTAAAGGAAAAGACCAAATTGCAGCCGTTGCAAAAGTAGAAAAAGACGACGAAGAGGATTTGATAGATGAAAATATGGAAGGAACTGAAAATTCAACTACTGATATTGTAGATAATCCAACAGATTCAAGAGATCTTTCAACGGAAACATCTAATGATGATTCAACCAACGATAACGAATAATATATAAACAATGAAAAAATACTTTATTTTAGGACAATTAATTATTTTAACCTTAATTGGAAGTGCTCAAAAGCTTCAGTTAACAGAAGCAGCTACGGAGTTTAGAAATAATTACAATAGCTCATGGATTTCAATTCCAGATTCTACTTTAAGGTCTACTCAATTAGCTAAAAACACACCAATATTACTAAAAGCAAAAAAAGCAATTGATGAATCTTACAGTAAACAATTACAAACTCCATTTGTAAAGTCCAAAGACGAAACTAAAATGCATTTTTACAGAGGGGTAATTTATTTAGATTACTGGATAATGTCTTCCTACAATGCCTCAATTTTTAATGAAGTTTCTGCTTTGGGTGAAGAAAAAATGAAGGAAGCTACCTTTGGTTCTTTTTCTAAATGCTTAGAGTTAGACATAAAAAAACAATGGACATCAGATATTAAAAACAAGATGATGACTTACAGAAATCAATCTATTAATGTTGGTGTTGACAATTTTATTAAGAAGAATTATGAAAATGCCTTTAGCTCCTTTAAAATGGCTATTGAAATGTATAATATTTTATCTCTAACAGATACTCTTGCTATGATTAACGCAGCTTTATCCTCTGAGAAATTGAATAAAACAGATGAAGCTTTTAAATATTATAAAATGTGTGCAGATAATAATTATGGTAAAGGCGCAGAAATGTACCAATCCATGATTAGAGTACTTAATGCAAATGATACGAAAGATGAAGAACAAATTTTAAATATAATTGCTGAAGGAAAAGAAAGATACCCCAAAGATTACGTTCTAAATATTGAAGAATTTAATTATTGGTATACTAAAGGCAATAATGAAAAAGCTCAATTAGCTCTTGAAAATGCCATTGAATCTAACCCAACTAATAAAATACTACATTTCAATATTGGTGTTACTTATGATAATATTTCTAATAAATACCACGATGAAAATAAACATGAGGTCGCTTTTCAATATATGAATAAAGCTATTAGTGGTTATGAAAATGCTATTAAATTAGACAGTACTTATGTAGATGCCTATTATAATCTTGGTGCTCTATATTATAACCAATCAATTACTTATAAATCTGTAGCTGGAGATTATTCAGGCGATAAATATGAGTCTGAAATGAAAAAAGCTGATGATATGCTTAAAAAAGCAATTCCATTGTTAGAGAGGGTTTTATCTTTTTCACCAAATGATAAATCAACACTTAAAGTACTTAAAAGCTTGTATTTTAACTTAGACGACATGGAAAACTATTCCAGGATTAAGAAACAACTTGAGTCCCTTTAATTTAATCCAAAATTTGAATACTTTTCTATGAACCATTATGGTAATATTAGAAAGTTGCTTTCTGAACATAAAGACGAGGTTGAGTATACTTTACCCCTTTATGATTCTATTACTCCTTCATTAAATGTAGATTTAAACAATTTAATAGGGAGCACTATTAAAATCTCTTTTTCAGGAACTATAAATTGTGTTGTAACAGGAAAAAAAATTAGAAAAGCATATGGTGAAGGTATGTCTTACGATGCCTTTAAATCCTCTCCTTTAGCAGTAGAAAGTATTATTCGACCAGAACTAAGTAAAATTCATCTAGGAGTCGCTTTAAGAGATTATGATTGGGAAATGGAACACCATATGAAACCCCATATTGTTTATTTGTCTAAAACAGCTGGTAATAAGGTAGGGGTAACCAAAGAAAGTCAAATTCCAACGCGATGGATTGACCAAGGTGCTATCCAAGCACTTATTATAGCAAGAGTACCTTATAGACAAGCAGCAGGTGCTATAGAGATTTCATTAAAAAAACATGTTAGTGATAAAACCAACTGGAGAAAAATGCTTCAAAATGAAATTAATCAAGATTCTTTAATTTCTCTTAGAGATGAATTATTTCCATATGTAGATGAAGAATTTAAACAGTATCTAGTAAAAGATGAAAGCTTATATAATATTAATTTCCCAGTAATAAAATATCCTAAAAAAGTAAAATCTTTAACTTTAGACAAAGTTTCAGAAATCGAAGAAAAATTAGTGGGAATTAAAGGGCAATATTTATTATTTGAGAATGACTTAGTTTTTAATGTAAGAAGACATTCTGGGTATTTAATAGAACTTTCATATTGAAATAATTAACCAGTAACATCTTATTTATTATTAGTTTTTATATATTTAAAAAAAAGATCAATTATGTCATATTTAGTAAAAGTTCAAAATTTTTTCTTAAAAAACGATCCAGAGCGCTATTACTTAGCCAAAAGAATAACCAGAACTTTCAGAGGAGATGAAGAAGCTGTTATGGCTAGATTGGAAGAGATTTATGCTAAAGGAGGACCTAAAAAACTAAAAGTTAAAGATCTTTCTCCTCCTGTTAAAAAGCCTGTTAGCTCCTCTGTAAATATTGAAGAAACAGAAACTGTTTTAGAACCTAGTTCTGAAGCTTCAACAACTAAAAAGAGTAAAAAGAAACTATTTATAATAGTTGGTCTAATATTGGCACTAGGTGGTGGTGGTTTTGGCTTTTATTTGACAATGGGCAGTGATGAAAGTCAAGATGAAGAATCACACTCTTCTGAAGTTCATTCCTCAGATTCTACTCATAATGAAAATTCACATCAACCAGCAAAAACTATTGAAGAAATAGAAGATGAAATAGAACAAGCTGAAAAAGATTCTGTTGCAAAAGACATAATTGATGCTGCAGAAGCTATTCAACTTATTCGCTAGTTATGGATTTAATTTGTGTGGGTCTTGATTTCTTAACTCGATTTCATCCTTTACATATTCTATTTTTAAAGAAATAGCATATAATAGCTTGTCTTTTTTTTGCAACCATATTTGAGAATCTTTCCAGGAATCTGCACTTCTAGCAAAGTGGAATAATAAATCAAATCCATTTTTTTTAAGAAATACCAACGCTGAATCTTTTCCTTCAATTCCTTCAATAGTAGCAAGTAGGTGACCATAGTTATTATCTAGCAACCATTTTCTAGATTTTTTATCATTTAAAATAGCAAAACAAAATATACCCAACTCCTTATATGGACTTCGAATTAAAAAATCTCTAAATTCAACATTACCTCCTATAGCTTCTCTCCATGCAACCAGTACTTTGCTAGGATATTCCAATTGTTTCAGAACTATTTTTTTTGGTTTTCTATCCCTCATTTTTTCAAGAAACCTTTTAACATAATTTTAATAATATCTTGAGCAGCTTCAGAAATAACTGTTCCTGGACCAAATACTGCAGCAACTCCCATATCAAAAAGTAATTGGTAATCTTTTTTTGGAACAACACCACCAACTATAAGCATAATATCTTCTCTGTTAATTTTTTTCAGTTCTTTTATTAATTCCGGAATTAAGGAAAGATGCCCAGCTGCTAGAGAAGAAACTCCAATTATATGAACATCATTTTCAATAGCACTTTTAGCAACTTCTTTAGGTGTTTGAAAAAGAGATCCAATATCTACATCAAAACCAATATCTGCAAAAGATGTAGCAACAATTTTTGCACCTCTATCGTGACCATCTTGTCCCATTTTAGCAACCATTATTCTAGGTCGTCTTCCAACAACAGATTCGAACTCTTTAGCGAGTTCTAAAGCTTTTTTATATTTTTCATCTTCCATAATTTCTTTAGAATATACACCAGAAATACTTCTTACTGTAGCTTTGTATCTTCCAAATTCTTTTTCTAAGGCAGAAGATATTTCCCCTAAAGTTGCTCTTTCTTTGGCAGCTCTTATTGTAATTTCTAGTAAATTTCCAGTGTTGTTTTTTGCAGCTAATGTTAGTTCCTCTAAAATCCTATTTACTTTTTCTTGATTTCGTTCCGATTTAATTTTAGAAATGCTATTGATTTGATTTTCCTTTACTTTTTTGTTGTCAATTTCTAAAATATCCACTTGCTGATCATCCAGAGATTTATAGGCATTCAACCCAACTATTATCTCTTTACCACTATCAATATTTGCCTGTCTTTTTGCAGCTGCTTCTTCAATTCTCATTTTAGGTAGTCCCATTTCAATAGCTTTGGTCATTCCACCTTGATTTTCCACCTCTTGAATTAAGCCCCATGCTTTATTTGCTATATCATTGGTTAGTTTTTCTATATGGTGAGAACCTCCAAATGGATCAATAGTATTACATATTTTATTTTCATTTTGAATAAAAATTTGTGTGTTTCTTGCAATTCTAGCCGCATTTTCACTAGGAAGTGCTATGGCTTCATCTAAAGAGTTAGTATGTAAGGATTGTGTTCCACCTAATACAGCAGCCATTGCCTCAATATAGGTTCTAGCAATATTATTGTAAGGATCATTTTCGGATAAACTCCATCCTGAAGTTTGACAATGGGTTCTTAGAGCCATTGATTTCGGATTTTTCGGATTAAATTTCTTAATAATCTTTGCCCACAACATTCTAGCTGCTCTCATCTTAGCAATTTCTGTAAATTGATTCATTCCAATTCCCCAGAAAAAAGAAAGTCTAGGGGCAAATTCATCAATATCTAAACCAACTTCAATTCCTTTTTTTACATATTCTAATCCGTTTGCTAAAGTGTAGGCCAATTCTATTTCTGCATTTGCACCTGCTTCGTGCATATGGTAACCAGAAATACTTATAGGATTAAATTTTGGCATATTTTTCGAAGTAAATTTGAATATATCACCTACAATTCTCATACTTTCTTTAGGTGGGTAGATATAAGTATTTCTAACCATGAACTCTTTTAGAATATCATTTTGAATGGTGCCAGTTAGTTTTTCTAATTCAATATTTTGTTCTATTGCAGCTACTATATAAAAAGCCATTATTGGAAGTACAGCTCCGTTCATAGTCATGGAAACAGACATTTTATCTAAAGGTATTTTATCAAATAATATTTTCATGTCCTCTACAGAATCAATTGCCACACCAGCTTTTCCGACATCTGCAGAAACTCTCTCATGATTAGAATTATATCCTCTATGGGTAGCTAAATCAAATGCTACTGAAAGTCCTTTCTGACCAGCTTTTAAATTTTTTCTATAAAATAGATTTGATTTTTCTGCAGTTGAAAATCCTGCATACTGTCTTATGGTCCAAGGTCTTGTTAAATACATGGAAGAATAGGGCCCTTTTAGAAATGGAGCAACTCCAGCTATGAAGTTTTCATGTCCAAATGATGTTTCACTTAAATCAGAAATGTCTAGCTCGATATTTTTATAAGATACTCTCCCCATTTCAATTTTTAATAAATTCTTTCAAATTACTATTTTTTAAATTTTTTAGTAATCCACCGTTTACTTCAATTTGTTTTAACATTCTCCAGGCTTTGTCGGCCATTTTGAAGGAGATTTGTTCGATTACATGAGCACCTTTAGTAACGTCCTTTAGAATATTAATTTGACTTTCTTCATTTAATATTAAAGGAATATTTGCAGCTATTTTCTTCCAATAATTTTCTTTAGAGATTAGCAATGAATCTGAAAGAACAAAAGAATTAGATCCTCCAATAAAACTACTCATGGCAGTAGAAGTAATGGATAAAATTCTAAAGTCCTCACTTTTGTCTTTTAATATTTCAGGATTCAATGAAGTTTCAACAATCAAATTGGCTTTTATACTATGAATTTTTAGAACTTGGTTTATTATGGATTTTACAGCTTTTAGTTTTGAAATATTTTCTAAAAAACTATTGTCTAAGAAGGATTTAAGAATAATTTTTTTTGGAATTTCTATATTATTTTTTTTGTGAATTTCTATAATTTCATTTAAATATGCACCTGTTAATGCAATTTCTGATGAATGGTTGTTAAAAGAAAGATGTTTGCTGGATATTTCTAGATAAATACATTTGAAATTTGTATTTAAATTACTTTGAAAATGATGTTGGTAATCTGTGAAATCTATAGAATTATCACCTTCATTTAAACTATTTATTATTTTCGTTAGCAAACACATTCTAATAGATCCTTTGAAATTTGGATTAGAATTTATCCAATCTGTCCAAGAAGATATAGCTTGTTTTGAAGCGTTGTGATTTAACATAATATGGCTATAAATTATGTCATTCATTACATTTTTAAAAATAGAGTCAGCATAATTAATACCATCAATATGAATGCTATTTATTCCATCTTTTAATCGGTTAAATATTTGAGAATTTATGTTTTTTTCTTTCTCGAAATTCCAACTTATCTCTGAAAGTTTATCTTTTTTATCATTTTTAAGTACAGATATAGCTTTGCTGAAAGTATTGATATTACCATACTCAGTTTTCCAATGAAAATCTTGAGCAGTTTTATTGGATGAATCGTCTAAAACTTTCTTAATCCACTGATCTTCACTCGAAGCATTAAATTCTGACCAAAGACTCATTTTTTTTATTTATTGTTTTAAATATACGGATAGATATTCATTAAGACTTATGAAATATTTAATTTGGTTTTAGTTTGGAGATAATACTATTAATTTCATTAAAGGATTTCGAACTATCTAAGTTTTCTATCCATTGGTAGCTTACATCTTTTTTAAACCAAGTCATTTGTCTTTTGGCGTATTTTTTGGTGTTCCTTTTAATTAGATTTATTGCTTCTTCTTTGGTTGAATCACCATTAAAAAAATTAAATATTTCTTTGTATCCAACAGTGTTTAATGCATTTAATTTTTTCTTATCTCTTAAGTTTTCCACCTCCTGAAATAATCCATTATTAACCATAAGATCAACTCTTTTTTCAATGTTTTTTTCTAATTGATTTTTATCAATGTGTAATAAAAATTTTAACATCTTAAAAGAACGTATCTTTTTGGTGGAGGTTAATAAACTAGAGTAGGGTTTAGAAGTGATTATACAAACCTCTAGTGCTCTTATCAAACGTTGACAATTACTCAAATCCATAATGCTGTAATGCTTTGGATCTAATATTTTTAAATTTTCTTGTAAATACTCAATTCCATTTTCTTTTAGTTCTAAATTCAAACGATTTCTAACAGCTAAATCTTTAGGTAAATTATCTAAACCTTTACAAACAGCATCAATATACATACCTGAACCACCTACTAAAAATGCAATTTTTTGTTTTGTGAAGTAATCTTCTAAATGGCTAATTATTTCTTTTTCGTAATCTCCAGCAGAATATGCTTCTTCAATGCTCTTGTTATTTATAAAATAGTGAGGAACTTCATTTAATTCATCTAAAGAAGGCTTTGCTGTTCCAATCGACATTTCTCTATAAAACTGACGACTATCACAAGAGAAAATAGAACTATTTTTATTTTTTGCCAATTCAATTGACAACTTAGTTTTGCCCACAGCTGTAGGTCCTGCTAGAACAATTAATAAAGGTTTTTCTTTTTCTGAATTCAAAGTAATTAACAAAAATAGTTCAACAAATTTTCAAAGTATTCAGTAAGATTTCAAAGGGATGATTAAATTTGTGTATGAGTAAAAACTTGCTGATACTTGATTTTGGTTCTCAATATACACAATTGATTGCTAGAAGAGTTAGAGAACTTAATGTATATTGTGAAATCCATCCCTACAATAAGATTCCAGATATTTTTAATTTTAGCGCTGTTATTCTTTCTGGAAGTCCATGTTCAGTCAATCAAAACGATGCTCCTCACCCTAAATTAGAATCTTTCAATGAAACAATGCCAATATTAGGTATTTGTTACGGTGCGCAATATCTAGTTAAACATTTTGGAGGAGTTGTGGAAAGTTCCAATAAAAGAGAATACGGAAGAGCCAATCTTTCTTTTTTTGATATTAAAAACCCATTGTTTGATAATGTAAAATCTAATTCTCAAGTTTGGATGTCTCACGGGGATACAATTAAAAATTTGCCTTCAAATTTTAATAAAATTGCATCTACCACTGATATTGAAAATGCAGCTTTTTATATAAACGAAAGTAATATTTATGGTCTTCAATTTCATCCTGAAGTATTTCATAGTACAGACGGTTTACAAATCATAAATAACTTCGTTGTTAATATTTCTCATTGTTCAACAGATTGGACACCAGATTCATTTGTGGATTCTTCCATTTCAAATATTAAAAATCAAGTTGGTCATCAAAAAGTTGTACTAGGTTTATCTGGAGGAGTAGATTCTAGTGTTGCTGCTTTGCTTTTACATAAGGCAATAGGAGAAAATTTACACTGTATTTTTGTAGATAATGGTTTGCTAAGAAAAAATGAATTTGAAGATGTTTTAAAACAGTACGAATCTTTAGGATTAAATATCAAAGGAGTGGATGCAAAAGAAGAGTTTTACAAATCTTTATCTGGAATTTCAGATCCTGAACTAAAAAGAAAAGCAATTGGCAAAACATTTATCGATGTTTTTGATAGAGAAGCCAATAGTATTAAAGATGTAGATTGGTTGGCTCAAGGAACAATTTATCCAGATATCATAGAATCAGTTTCTGTTAATGGACCTTCAGTTACCATAAAATCTCATCATAATGTTGGAGGGTTGCCAGATTATATGAAATTAAAAATAATTGAGCCTTTAAAATCCTTATTTAAAGACGAGGTTAGAAGAGTAGGAGCCTCTCTTGATTTGCCAAAACAAATTTTAAATAGACATCCTTTTCCAGGTCCTGGGTTAGGCATAAGAATTCTAGGAGAGATAACAGAAAGCAAAATAAAAATTCTTCAAGAAGTCGATCATATATTTATTAATGGTTTAAAAGAATTTAAACTTTACGATGATGTATGGCAAGCAGGAGCAATTTTTCTTCCTGTTCAATCTGTTGGAGTAATGGGTGATGAAAGAACTTATGAGAATGCTGTAGCTCTTAGAGCTGTTTCTTCTACCGATGGGATGACTGCAGATTGGTGTCATTTACCTCATGAGTTTTTAGCCAAAATTTCCAATAGAATAATCAACAATGTAAAAGGAATAAATAGAGTAACTTACGATATAAGTTCCAAACCACCTGCTACCATTGAATGGGAATAAAAAATTTAACATATAGATTCTTATCATTTTTCTTAGTGGTATTCTTTGTAACTAATCTAATTGCTCAAGACAAACCAAATGCAAAATTTACTTATCATACAGTTTCTAAAGGGGAAACAAGCTATGGAATTGCTAAAAAATATCAAATTGATTTAAATGAATTTTTCAACTATAACCCAAGTGCATCCAATGGTTTGTCAAAAGGAGATACCTTAAAAATTCCTATTAAAACATTTGTTAATCAAACAATAGATAATGAAATTGATTCTTCTATAAAAATACACAAGGTGNTGCCAGGAGAAACTCTTTGGTCAATTGCTAAAATATATGGAATAAGATTACCAACTATTAAAGCTTACAATAAATTATCAACNAATGAATTGTCAGAATCTCAATTGTTGTTAATTCCCAATATTCAATCCGATACAAGTAATATGGTNCAACCACTATTTAAACATGTAGATCATCCAATGCTTAAAAAGTGTGATACTCTAATTATTCATAAAGTAAAAAAGAAAGAAACTTTNTACTCTATTTCAAAAAAATATACCGTTGGTTTAGACCAGATAATTAAAAACAATNCTNTTTTAAATGAATTTGGACTTAAAAAAGACCAAGAACTGAAAATAATTTTAAGAATTAAAGATTGTATAGAGGATTCTGTAGAAAATAAAAATGATTCTCTAGACCTCTTTCTGGGTAGTATTTATGATCAAAAAACATTAAGAATTTCTTTAGTATTACCATTTTTCACTAATAAATCTGATTCAATTATTGTAAACTGCCCAGAAAACACGAACTGCACCATAGATAAAATATCTGAAAATTCTTTTCAAATTTATAATGGAGTTAAAATTGCCCTTCGTGATCTAAAAGAATTGAGATACAATCTTGAATTAAATGTATTTGACAGTAAGTACGACACCAATACTATTAAAGAAATATTTCAAGACACTTTATTTAAATCCTCTAATTTAATAATAGGTCCCTTATATTCTAAAAATATTAAAATGATGAGAGTATTTTCCAAGAATTCTCATATTCCTATGATATCTCCCTATAATATTCCTAGTCAAGCACTTTTTAATTATCCTGATTTATTTAAAATACAACCTTCAAGATCTTCACAGTCTAAAGAGATGGCAATATATATTAAGAATTCTAAAGATGACTACAACATATTATTATTAAGTGATGTAGAAGACAATAAAAGTAAGGTTTATGGCAATATTTTTTCAGATGCTTTCAATGATACTATTTATCTAATAAAAGATTCTTTAAAGGAAGTAGATTCAATTTTACCAACCTTACTCAAAAGGGGAGATGACTGGAGTCATTTATTGGATAAATTGTCTAAGAAAAAAAGCAATTTAATTATAATAACTTCCAATCAAGTTCCATTTTTAACCTATGCATTTAATAAAATTATAGAATTTTCTAATTCTCAAGAGCATTATAAATCTGATTTTGAAATTTTTGGTTTTGAAGATATATATAGGATTAAGACTATTGATGTTATTTATAAAAATAAGTTTAATTTACATTTTGTTTCTAAAGGAATACCAGATCTTAACTCAAATAGAATTGCAGAATTTAAAGATAAATACCGGGATTTTTTATCTGCAGAGCCCACCAAATATTCTTACTTGGGATACGATATTGTAAAATCTATTTTCATGAAAATTTACCCAGATAAATTAAATTCTGAAAGTTATTACCAAGGATTGCTTAACGATGTGTTTTACAATAGAATTGATTTGGGTAGCGGTTCTGAAAATATCCTAGTTAATTTTTACAGGATAGAAGATTATAACTTAATTCAAATTCCTCAAGATTGAAGAAATTACTATACATTCTAGCAATTTCATTTCTTGTTTTTGTGCTCTATTTAATTTTTCCATTTTTTAATCTTTTTATCAACAAAGAAAAAAAAGAGATACTTTCCGATACCAATAAAGTTATTTTAAAAATTCAAGAAGATTTATCCTTCTCTGAAATTGGAGATTATTTAGTTAGCAAAGATCTTTTATTAAGTTCCAAAACAATCAACCAACTTATTGAGTTTAAAAACTTGGAAAATAATACACTTAAAAAGGGTAAATATACAATTCAAACAAAATGGTCTACTAATAAATTAGTCAATCAGCTATTTTTAATGAGGAATCAAAATGTTATTGATTTATACATTCCCTCTGTTAGAAATCTTGAAATATTGTGTGGCAGACTTTCTTCCCAATTAGAATTAGATTCGGCTAAACTATTGCATCTTTTTTATGATGAAAATATTCAAGAAAAATTTGGATTTAATTCTTATACTTTCTCTTCTATGGTAATTCCTAATACCTATGAAGTATTCACAAATATTTCGGAGAATAAGTTAATTGATTTTATTGCAAGTAAATACAAAATTTTTTGGAATTCAAAAAGAATGGATAAAGCAAACGCATTAGGTTACAATCAATCTGAAATTACTACTCTTGCATCTATTGTTCAAATGGAACAACAGATAAAATTTGACGAACATTCTAAGATTGCTGGCCTTTATATAAATAGACTTAAAAGTAATATGAAACTACAAGCAGATCCAACTGTTAAGTTTGCTTTAAAAATGCCCAATTTAAGAAGATTGTATTACAAACATTTGGAAGTAGATTCTCCTTACAATACCTATAAATACAAGGGTTTGCCTCCGGGGCCAATATGTATTGTAGACCCTAGGGTAATTGATGCAGTTTTAAACTATTCTAAACACGATTATATTTTCATGTGTGCCAAACCATCTTATTCTGGATATCATAATTTTTCATCAACCAACAAAGAGCATGAAAAATATAAAAAGATGTATACTACTTGGTTGTCTTTAGAGAAAATCAATTAATTAAAAGTCCAACTATAAGACTAATAAAGCTACATCCAAAACAGCTAATTGCAATTATTTTGAGTTGACTGTCCAGTAATCTCATGTCTTGATATTTGTTTAATAGTTTTAGATGTCTCACTACAAAAACTAAAGGAAACATAGAAAATAGGTAGTAATAATTATTGGTAAAAAGAACAATTGTAATAAGTGAACTAATTGCTATAAATATTAATAAGAAATGATATTTTTTAGATTTATTTATTCCCATTTTTACAACTAAAGTTATTTTATTATTTTTTTTATCATTTTCATAATCCCTCATGTTGTTTAGATTGAGAACTCCACAACTCATAAGTCCAGTAAATAATGCGCCAGGAACAGTTATCCAATGAAAGTTTTTAGTAAATAAAAAATAACTTCCAATTACTCCTACCATTCCAAAGAAAATAAAAACCGATAAATCTCCATAAGCTTTATAACCATAAGCAGATTTACCAACAGTATATTTTATAGCAGCTATAATAGAGCCGATTCCAAGAAATAGAAAGATTAATATTTTAAATATGTCTTTATGAAATACACTAAAAATTAGATAAAGTCCAACTGTTAAAGTAAGGATACTTATAATCACAATTGCCAACTTCATTTGGGATTTAGAGATTTTTCCAGATTGTACCATTCTCTGTTCTCCAGTTCTATTTTTGTCTGCTCCTTTTATCGCATCTCCATAATCATTGGCAAAATTGGATAATATTTGAAGTAATAGAGTAGTAGTAAGGGTGAGAAAAAGCACTTTATAGGATAGTTCTATATGATTTATTATCACTAATGATGAAGACAATAGAATACAAGAAAATGCTAAAGGGAGTGTTCTTAGTCTAGCTGCTTTAATCCAATATTTAATTTTCACATCCTAAAAATATTATCTTTTTCTTTCTCCTGGGTTATTGTGTTGCTTTTTTCTTTCTAATTGTATTTTTTTAAATTCTTTACCTGCTTGATAATACTTTGCTACTTTTTGAATGGACAGTACTTTTTTAAATTTTTCATGATATTTAACTAAAATATCTACTTTTTCTTTACCCATTTGTATTCTAGCGTCCATCATCTGCTCTAATTCTTCATCCGAAAAGTCTTCTATTTTTTTATCCTTCAGCATTATTCTACCATGAGCATTTCTATTTTTAAGATCTTTTAGCTCATTTTCCATCTCATTTACTACAGGCCAAAACACTCTAGATTCTTCTGTATTTAAATTCATTTTTGCAGTAAAAAAAGCAATTTTAAGAGCCTCTCTATTTTCTTTTTTTTGTTTTAAATCATTTTGAGCTAATATAAAAGTGGAGGAAAGACATATAATAAGAAAAATACTCAGTTTTTTAATTTTATTAAATTTTTTCATGTTTGTTTTTTTTTTACGTTTATAAATCAATTTCTAAATAATCATCTATATTTTCATCAATGTTTAAATGATTAAAACCTTCATCATTAATGAAAGTGTAAAATATTTCGTTTTCTACAGCTAAATATTCATCAATAGATTCATTTAATTGAACATAGTTAATATTTTCATTTTTGGAAGAATAATTAAATATGAAATAAAATCCTACTAATAGTAAAAACAATGCAGCTGCTTTAAATAATTGATTAAATAAAGCAATTTTTGATTTTTTTGATTCTAAACTATTTATTCGATTTTCAAGCTGGTGGTTGAGTTCATTAAAATAGTTTTCAGGTATATTATAAATAGATTTTAAATACTTCTTTTTATTTTTTTTAAATATTTCCATGTCATTAAACATAGTTATTATTAACTGTTTATCTGGTTTTACTTAAATTTACTAATTACCTTATTTACTTCAAAAGCATTAGGGAAGGATTC